>CENU01053542.1_pt1 | contig 16992 bp, 15 predicted proteins | sample 361331 | NCBI WGS metagenome assembly CENU01 (sample SAMEA2619766, study PRJEB7988) | marine metagenome | isolation source: saline water (ENVO:00002010), including | reverse complement strand
AATATTGAATTTAAGCCATTTTTTTTAAATTTTCTTTGAATATTCACATAAATCGTCTATTTATATGAATAATTATGAAAAATAAGAAATTTGCTAAGCTTTCAATAAATAATAAAACTTATAATCTACCGATATATAAAGCCTCAGAGGGTAATGACGTAATTGATATAGCAAAACTCTTCGCAGAGAGTGGTCATTTTACTTATGATCCAGGTTTTACTTCAACTGCATCATGTCAATCTAAAATAACTTATATTGATGGCGATAAAGGTATTTTAAGATATAGGGGTTATGATATTGAAGAACTTGCTAAAAACAGTGATTTTATTGAAGTAACAAATCTTCTTATTTATGGAGATTTGCCAAACAAAAAACAATTAAATAAATATTATAAGTTGATTTCAAACCATACTATGGTTCATGAGCAGCTACTTAAATTCTTTAACGGCTTTAGAAGAGATGCCCATCCAATGGCTATGATGGTTGGAGTAATGGGTGCCCTATCATCATTTTACCAAGATTCATTAGACATAAATGATCCTCATCAAAGAATGACTGCCTCAAGAAGGATTATTGCTAAAGCATCAAGCATTGGAGCCATGGCATATAAATATTCTATAGGACAACCATTTGTTCAACCAAATAATAAACTTAGTTATTCTGAAAATTTTTTAAATATGTGCTTTAGCGTGCCTGCTGAAGAATACAAAATATCAAAAGTTATCGCAAATGCTATGGATGTTATTTTTATACTTCACGCCGATCATGAACAAAATGCATCGACATCCACTGTAAGACTAGCCGGCTCATCTGGTGCAAATCCATTTGCATGTATTGCTGCTGGTGTTGCCTCATTATGGGGACCTGCACATGGTGGTGCAAATCAAGCAGCATTAGAGATGTTAGAAACTATAGGTCACAAAAAAAATATTTCTAAATACATTAAGAAAGCAAAAGATAAAAATGATGCCTTTAGATTAATGGGTTTTGGGCATAGAGTGTATAAAAACTATGATCCGCGTGCTAAAATTTTAAAGCAAACTTGTAAGAAAGTTCTTAATCACATCGGAATTAAAAATGATCCAGTTCTTGAAGTTGCAATCGAATTAGAAAAAATAGCTCTTAAGGACAAGTATTTCATAGATAAAAAGCTCTATCCTAATGTTGATTTCTATTCAGGTATTATTTTAAGAGCGATTGGTTTTCCACCTGAAATGTTTACAGTAATCTTTGCTATAGCAAGAAGTGCTGGTTGGACCGCTCATTGGCATGAAATGATAGATGACCCAGTTCAAAAAATTGGCAGACCAAGGCAACTATACTCAGGAAACAAAAAGACTAAATACGGTGCCCATCGCTCTACTAAAAACACTCGTTAATTAATAAATGACAGTGAAATATTATATTTTTTAAGGCTTCTGTAAAAATTTTTTTTACCAACCACAATTGTAAAATCCTTTCGAAGCGCTAAAACATTTAATTTATTTTTATGCATCATATCAAGAGTTTTTATCCCTACTGTTGGCAAGTCAATATTAAGATTTTGTTTTTTCTTTGGAATTTTTATTAAGCAGCCTTCAACCAAGTCTCTTGATATCTTTTTCTTTATAGATCCAATTCTTGATATCATTTTATCTGTACCTTCAACTGCTTCAATAGCCAAAACATACCCATCTGATACAACACAAGATTGAGCATTGTCATATTTACTTATTGAATTAAGAATTGAAACACCTTTTTCAATATCACTTTTATTCTGATTAGTTATTTTATTAAACTCATTATCCAATAAATATTCATTTGGAAAAATATCAATAAATGATTTGGCTATAAAACCTTCTTTAGCAAAAATATTAATAATTACTTTTAAAATATTTCCATCGCCAACTTTTGATGAAGCTACTAAATCATTAATATATTTTTTAAGAACATTGTCGATTTTAAGTAACGATAAATCAGGCCTGTTAATAGATCCTAAAAAACAAATGTTAGAAATATTATTTTTATTTAGTAGATCTATACATCTTTCTAGTTCGTGAATTTTAAAATGATAGACGTTTTTGTATTTTTTTAACAGTCGTTTATTTTGTCTTGAAATATTAATATAAACAAAGTTTTTAAATTTTTTTTTTGCTGTATTATATGCATGTATGGGGAGATCATTATCCCCGCCAATAATTGCTAAATTATAAAGTTTTTTGTTCATTTAAATGAGCATAGTCCACGTTGACTATCAACTATTATAAAATCAATTAGTTTTTTTGCTAATTCATTATTTGTACTTTTATGTAAATTAGACTCATTTTTTATTTCTGTTGAATTAAAAATTTTATTAAATATATCTTTAAGTTCTATAATTGTTTGATTTTTGTAATTTGCACGTCTTAATCCAACAATGTTTAATCCTAAAAGTTTTGCTCTATTTCCAGTTACTAATCCAAATGGAACAACATCATTTTCAACTGCACTCAAACCACCAATCATAGATAATGAGCCAATCCTACAAAATTGATGAACACCAGAAAGACCTCCAATAATTGCATTATTTTCAACAACAACATGCCCCCCAAGTGTTGCTTGATTGGCCATAACAATGTTATCGCCAACAATGCAATCATGTGCAATGTGTGAACCAATCATGAAGAGAGAATTATTACCAATTTTAGTCATTCCACCACCTCCTATAGTTCCTAAATTTACTGTAGAGTGCTCTCTAAATGTATTATTAGCTCCTATTTGAAGATAGGTTTTTTCGTTATTAAATTTCAAGTCCTGTGGTAGAGAACCAATCGAGCAAAATGGATAGAATATATTTCCTGAGCCTATATCTGTATTACCTGAAATATAAACAGATGACTTAATTATATTATTATCAGCAATCTTAACATTTCCTTCAATTACAGTATAAGGTCCTATTGCTACATTATCCCCTATTAAAACATTTTTATCTATGATTGCCGTTTTATGAATTTCAGACATCAAGTTTTATCCATTATAGTAGCGCTCCAGGTAGACTCTGCAATAGTCTTATTCTCAATATCTTTTGCAATACCATTAAATTTCCATACTCTGCCACGTGATCTGCTTGCACTAACATAGGCATAAATCTCGTCACCAGGAAATACAGGCTTCCTAAACTTGGTATCCGATATATTCATTAAATATACAATTTTATCAAATGTTTCTTCTTTGATGCTATAGGCTATTAAAGCTGCAGCTGTCTGAGCCATCATTTCTACAATAATAACTCCCGGCACCACTGGTTGTTCTGGAAAATGTCCTTGAAAGAAATTATCATCTTTAAAAACTTTATATCCGGTTGCACTAGTTAATTTCTCAATATTAAATAGCTTGTCTAAAAATAAAAAGGGCTCTCTGTGTGGAATTAATTCTTTAATTTCGTCTAATAAAATTTCTGTTTTCATGAGTCAATCATCATTTTTTTATAGTTTTTTAAATATTTATTAATTTTAATTGCCGGATAACCCATGACCACCTCATTACTAGGTATATCTCTTATAACACCAGACTTTGCAGCAATCTTAACTCTATCATGAATTTTTATATGGCCTGCAATACCTGTCTGACCACCTATATGGACATAATTACCTATATTTGCACTACCTGCGAAACCACATTGACCTGCTATTATACAATGATTTCCAATTGATACATTATGAGCAATGTGTACTAAGTTATCTATATAGGTATTCTCGCCAATAACTGTATCATTGAAGCTACCTCTATCAATCGTACAATTGGTGCCAATATTAACTCCATTTTGAATTATGACACGTCCAATGTGAAAAATATTTGTGATGTCACTTTTATCATAGACAAAACCAAAACCAGCTTGTCCAATTTTTACACCGTCTGAAATATGAACATTATCACCAATAATAGCATTACTCAAACTAACATTATTTCCTATTTTAACATTATTACCAATCAAGCAATTATGATCAATTGTTGAAAAGTGACCTAAACTAAAATTATCACCAATAATAACAGCTTTATTTATATATGAATTTTCTGAAATAGAAGATTCTATTCCAATCTTTGAATTATCAAGTTTTGAAATTTCATTCTTACGTTTTGAACGGTAAAAAAGATTTGAAAGCTTAGCAATATCACTTTCAATGTTGTTAGATATTAATAATTTTTTATTTTTATCAAATTCATTTAAAAATTTTTCAGTAGTTAGTATAAAATTTGACTCTGTTTTCTTACAATATTTAATATTATTATAAAAAGTTAAATCATTTTCAGATGCAATTGATGATCTGAGAAAACTAGAAATCAATATACTTCTATCAAAATCGTCATTCTTTAAATCACAAGTGTCAATCACATCACCTATCGTGATATTTGAGTTTAAATGGTAAAAGTGCATTTGGATTAATTTAATCTAAACTAACCTTAATTTTTGGAAGTTCTTTATTTAATTTTTTTATTACTTCGTCTGTAATGTCCATATTTGTTGCACTCAGTAGAACAGAGTTTTTTTCTAAAATAACAGTGACACCAAGTTCTTTACTTAGCTCTTCAAGTATTGGCTTAACATTTTCTAAAATTTCATTTCTTGCTTTTTGCAAAACACCTTCTAAGTTTCTTAGTTTATTCTGTTTTTCGACTTGATAATTTTGTAATTTTTTTTCATAGTCTTGAGCTTTTACTTCAAAAGCCTCTGGGGCAATTACACTTTGCTGCTCAATCAATTTATTTCTTTCCTCTAACATTAATTTATCAGATTCAACTATTTCTGACTCGGTATCTTTTTGGATTTTTTCAAAATCTTTAGTTGCAGCTTTTGCTGCTTTGGAGTCAGATAAAATTAAGTTTAAATCTACTATAGCTATAGAGGTATTAGGATATGTATCTGCATGAGCATAAAATCCATTTAAAAATAAAAAAATAACAAGTAAATAAATTGGCTTCATTAATGTTTTCATATTAAAAATTATATCCTATATCAAAAGAAAATTTATCAGTAATATCAGTAGGCTCAGACATAAAAGGTTCAGCAAGAATAAAATTAATTGGGCCTATAGCACTATCCCAACTTACGTTTATTCCAATAGATGCCCTTAATTTATGTTCATCATCAATCGAGCCATATCTATTGTCTAAACCCCAAACGCTTCCTAAATCAATAAACAACGAACTTGATATATCATATTCATCAATAGGTAAATCAAAATTTGTTTCAGTAGCTATCACATAATAATAATTACCACCGGTAAAAGATCCACTTAATATTGGTCCAATTTTACCATACTTAAAGCCTCTTAAGTTTTTACCACCAATATTAAACATTTGGTCAACCGGTGCATACTTGCCATCATATCCATTAATTGAACCAAACTGTGTCTTTACAGCAGCTATAAAATTATTATTTAATTTCATATATTTTTTATATGAAATCTTATTTTCTAGGTAATTCGAAGTTCCGCCTAAGCCAGCTAAATTTTGCTCTATAGTAAAAATTGATCCCTTTGATGGTTTGTACGGACTATTCCTTTTATCTAAACTTAGGACATATCCTGCAATTGAAAGTGTGTTAGTACCTGCTAGCAATTTTTCATAGTTTGTTGCATCACTATCCGCAGTTGTGTCTGAAGTTAATAATGAGTACTTTGTTGTAATTCTATTCTTATTTGATAATGGAAACGCTAAAGAAGCAGCGATGCCAATAGTTTCCGTTTCATAGTTGACACTATCTGGGTCAGAAAATTTACTATATAAATCACCTCTTACTGAGAGATCTTTATTTAAGAAATATGGCTCAGTAATTGAAATATCATACAAATTTTGTGTGCTAGAGAAACTTGTACTAAATTTCACTTTTTGACCTTTTCCAAGAAAATTTCCTTCTGATATTCCAGCAGTAAATGTTGTTCCGTTTTGATCACCATAACCGGCGCCTATAGTTGCACTACCAGTATTTTTTTCTTTGATCAAAACATTTAAGTTTAATTTATCCGCTTCTATTACTCTTTCTTCATTAATTTCGACACTTTCAAAAAAATTAAGTGATTTTATTTTATCTTTTGAATAATTAATTGAAAATTTATTGTATGCATCACCTTCACTAAAAGAAAATTCTCTTCTAATTACCTTATCTAATGTTCTATCATTACCATTTATATTAATTCTATTGACATAAACTTTTGGTCCTTCATTTATATTAAATTCAACATTTACAATTTTATTTGTATTATCTATTGTCATATTTGGGTCAATTTCAATAAAAGTAAAACCGTAAGCAGAAGCTGAATTTTTTATAAATTCAACAGAGTCCTTTACTATCTTACTATTAAAAATATTTCCTTTATTTGGCGCTAAATTATTTTCAAGTATTTCACTGTCAAGTTTCTGTAATTTTGTATTAACTTTTATGTCACCAAAATTAAACTGATCTCCCTCTGAAACAGTAAATATAATTTCAAACTTGTTAGAACTATTAACTAACTGAGCAATTGATGAAGTAAATGTAAAATTCACATATCCATTTTCATTATAGAATTCCTTAATTAGTTCTTTATCATACTCTATTCTATCAGGATCATATGCGCCACCAGAAGACCAAAATCTTAACAATGACGGGGTCTTGGTTGTCATGATTTTTTTTATTTCTTTATCAGTAAAAGCAGAGTTACCAATTATTGTAACTTTGGATACTCTTAAAATATCAGACTCATTAATAGAATAAATAATATTAACTCTATTATTCTCTAGCAACTCAACAGAAGGATCAATGCTTGCTGATAATCTTCCCGATCTCTGATATAATTCTAAAAGTCTTTTTACGTCTTCTTTAACTCTACTTCTTGAAAAGATAGATCTTTCAGTAAGTTTAATTTCTTCTATTAGATCCTCATCTTTTTTGGATTTATTTCCTTCAAATAATACTAAATTAATTGTTGGATTTTCTTTTAATTTGATTGTGATTACTTGATTTAAATATGTAACTGATACATCAGAAAATAATTGAGTATCATATAGTTTTTTAATTATCTCATTAGAAATTTTTTTTGAATAAGGAATATCGATTTCTACTTCAGCATAAGATAATACAGTTTCATAACTAATTCTTTGCAATCCCTCAACATCTATTTTTTTTATAATTTCATTTTCAGATGAATGAGCTGAAAATACAATAAAAATACAAAAGAAAATAAGACTTATAAATTTAAGCATAATTATATATATATAATAATAATCCTTATATCACCTATTAAATTGATCAATAATAGAATTATTTGGCTCTATATATGAGTTAATGATGCTAAAAGCATTGTTAAGATCTGTTATTCCTGGAGTTGCAACGTTACACCCATCATTTAAAAATTTATTCATTATTTTTTCATTGTTAATTGTTATTTCGTTGAATGATATTGCCTTATTTAAGAATAACTCAACCATTAGTTCATTTGAATAATTTAAAACAGCAGGCATTAAACCTCCCTCATTTAGAGAAAACTTAGCTAATTTAATTGCATTAAATTTACTATTATCAATTTCAAAAAAGTTAAGTGATTTTAACTTTATTAAATCTAATTCATGGTCTTTTAGATCAATAATATTGTCTTCAAATAGAATGCTTGAAATAGCTATCTCCATATTTGGTTGACTTAAAAATGCATGACTAGACCGGTCATTAAATTCAATTATACCATGAACGATCGACTCAGGATGCACAATTGCATTAATTTTATTGGAATTAATATTAAATAAAATACATGCTTCTATTATTTCAAGTCCTTTATTCATAAGAGTTGAAGAGTCAACTGAAATTTTCTTTCCCATTTTCCATTTTGGATGAGAGATAGCCTGATTTGGTGTAATTTTTTCCATTTCAGTTTTGTTAAGATTTAAAAAACTCCCACCACTTGCTGTAATTATATATTTTCTTATTGATTCTTTATTTTTATTTTTCATTAATTGATATAAGGCATTGTGCTCAGAATCTAATGGCACAATTTCAGTAGATGACTTAATCGCTAAATCCAATAATGTTTTTCCTAAACAAATAATACATTCCTTATTAGCTATACCAATAATTTTTCCTGAAACAGCAACATCCATTAGTAAACTAAGAGATGATGATCCAGCTATTGCAAATATAATAATATCTACTTTATTATCAATTAATTTGGAAAACTCTTCTAATCCAATATGTACGTTATAATTTTTAATTTCTGAATAGCTTTGTGCTTTCGACTTATTATTAATTCCTAATTTATGACATTCAAACTCATTAGCAATATCCAAAAGTTTATCAACATTTGAATTGCAGGTTACTCCAACCACATTAAAATGCTCCCTATTATTTCTAATTAGATTTAAGACTGAGCTCCCAATTGATCCAGTTGCTCCGTATATAAGTATATTTTTTTTAAACATATAGATTAAATGGGTTAAAAATTAATATACTGAAAAAAAAATGAATTAGGAAAAATAGTAAAAATGCGTCCATACGATCAATAATACCACCATGCCCCGGCATGAAATTACTGAAATCTTTGATTTTTAAAAATCTTTTAATAGAAGACTCAATTGCATCACCAACAAATGAAATCAAACCTATTACTAATGAAAATACAATTATAAAATTATTTAGATCGTAGTAAATAATTAAAGAGCTAGAAAATAATATAAGTGATATAATCCCAGTAATAAAACCACTATATGTTTTATTTGGACTTATTGTTGGCATAAGCTTTCTTCCTCCAATCAATCTGCCACCAATAAGCGAAAAAGAATCAAAAATCCATATTGAAAAAATTATAAACAATAAATATTCAATAATGAAAATATCAAAAATTACTCTTAAAAAAATGAAATGAAAAAAACTTATGATAAACATAGTTGTTATCAAAAATCTTAACCATAGACTGATCTTGTTCTTAGATGATGTATTAAATTCGTAAATAATAATCACTAATAGTAAAATAAAAAATAAAACAAAATATGTCCCACCTTTAAGTATTAAATAAATAAATGGCACAACAAAAAAAATACCAGAAGCAATTCTTTCGTAGACGTTCTGATTAAAAAAATTTTTAATTAGTTCCATCATTTTCCAAAGTTGCGTTTTCTTTTATTAAAATTATTAATTATTTTTTTTAATTGATTATAATTAAAGTTAGGCCATAAAGTTTTAGTAAAGAAAAGTTCAGAATAAGCTGATTGCCATAATAAAAAATTACTTATTCTTAAATCACCACCGGTTCTAATTATAATTTCAGGATCAGGTAATACTGGATTATAAAGAAATTTATGAAAATTTTTTTCATTAACATTTGATTTACACTTTTTATATTTTTTAAAAGCATCAATTATCTCAGATCGACCACCATAATTTAAAGCTATATTCAAAATTAACCCATTATTCATTTTAGTACTTTCAGCAACATCATTAACTATATTAATAGTTCGCTTTGGTAATCTAGTTTTCTTACCTAAATGAACTATCTTTATATTTTGATCTAAAGCAGTATGTTTGAATTTTTTATAAGTGCTGTTTATTAATTCAAAAAGTTGTTTTATTTCTTGAGGTGATCTATTCCAGTTTTCTGTTGAAAATGCATAAAGGGTTAGATGTTTAATTACATGGTCTTTTGAAACAGATTTACAAATTTTTATTGCTGCATCAATTCCTGCCTGATGACCTTTTTTTTTATTTAATGAATTTTTTTTTGCCCACCTACCATTGCCATCCATTATTATAGCTATATGATTTATTTTTTTTGTTGCAAATGACATTGATCTTAAACTTTAGATAGATCAGCTTCCTTTTCTAGAACAATGCTGTCAATCATTTTGATGTGTTCTGACGTTAAATTTTCAACATCAGATTGAAGTTTTTTTGAATCATCTTCACCTATTTCTTTGTCCTTTTCCATTTTTTTATATTGCTCAATTCCATCTCTTCTTATATTCCTAACGGCTACCTTAGAAGATTCACCAATTTTTTTTGCAAGTTTGATGTATTCAATTTTTCTTTCTTCAGTTAACTGCGGTAATGGCAACCTAATCAAAGTACCTTCAGACGATGGATTAATACCCAAATCAGATTCCCTTATAGCTTTTTCAACTGCAGAAATATTACCCTGATCCCAAACTTCTATATTTATTAACCTGGATTCTGGAGTAGTGATGTTTCCAATTTGATTTATGTTCATTTTTGAACCATAGACGTCAACTTTTATTGTATCAAGCATTGATGGTGATGCGCGTCCAGCTCTAATTCCACTCATTTCAGATTTTAAGCTTGAAATACTTGCTTGCATACGCTTATTTAAGTCATTATTAATTTCATCAGACATGTTACGATATCCTTGTATATTTATTTTTTTCAGAAAGTGTTTTTATTAAACAATTTTTTTCAGCAATCGAAAACACAATAATAGGTATATTGTTATCTTGCGCGACTGTGATAGCAGATGAGTCCATTGCTTTTAAGTTATCATTAAGAAATTTCTTATATGATATATTTTTGTATTTTTTTGCGTTTATAAATTTTTTGGGATCTTTATCATAAATACCATCAACTTGTGTTGCTTTATAAATTACATTACATTCTAATTCGGCTGCTCTCAATGCAGCAGCTGTATCAGTAGAAAAATAAGGATTTCCTGTGCCTGCTGCACATATTACAACTCTTCCCTTTTCCATATGGCGTATAGCCCTTCGTCTTATATAGGTTTCACATATTGATTGTATTGGTAAAGCAGACATTACTCTCGTATCAATATTGATTTTTTCAAGTGCATTTTGTAAAGCAAGTGAGTTTAGTACAGTAGCTAGCATACCCATATAGTCAGCTTGAGCACGATCCATTCCCTCAGATGATGCAGACAAGCCTCTAAATATATTGCCGCCACCTAATACTATGCATATATCTATTTTCTTTTTTGACAATGCTTTTATATCTGAAGCAATTCGATCAACAATTGATAGTTTAATCCCATAAGAATCATCACCCATTAGTGCTTCACCGGATAATTTAAGTAAAATCCGTTTTATTTTTTTATGGGACATTTATTATTGACCTAGTTCATATCTAGTAAATGAACTTATATTAACTTTGGTTCCCTTTTCATTACCTACATTATCAAGTAGCTTGGAGATTGTTAAACTTGGATCAATAACATATTTTTGATTAAGCAAAACAACTTCTTCAAAAAATTTATTCATTTTTCCGTCAAGCATTTTTTCAACTATGTCATCCGGTTTACCAGATTCTTTTAATTGTTCCTTAATAATACTTTTTTCGTTTTCAATAACATCACTATCCAAAGAATTCTCGTCTAAAGATTTAGGACTTGATGCAGCTATGTGCATACATAAATTTTTGCCAACATCCTTTAAATCTATATCAGTCTCAGTTTCTAAAGTTAAAATTACTCCAATTTTTCCTAAATTTTCTCCAAGTGAATTATGAACATAGCTATATGTATTGCCTTCAATATAATTAGATCTTTTAAAGACGATATTCTCACCTATAACACCAATAGCATCATTAATAGTGCTTGAAATCTCATCTTTGACAGAATTATAATCATTTTTAGATTCAAGTATTAACTTTGTTATGTTTTTTACAAGAGAATGAAAATCATTATTTCTTGACACAAAATCAGTTTCTGAATTTACTTCCACAATAGCTGTTCCACTGGCATTTGACATAATTGAAACGAGGCCCTCATTAGCATCTCTGGTGGATTTTTTTTGGGCTTTTGCAATACCTTTTTCTCTAAGCCATTGAAAAGCTAAATCAATATCTGCATTATTTTCTGCTAAAGCCACTTTACAGTCCATCATGCCAGCTCCAGACATTTTTCTTAAATCTTGTACTTGTTTTGCTGTTACTGACATCTATTAATCTCCTTTTTTGACTTCAACCTTTTCTTCAGTTGAAGTGCTTGGCGTATCATTTAATAGGGCTTTGTCATCAAAAACTATGTCACCAGCACTATTATTAATTGCTTCCTTAACAAGCTTGCAATAAAGGTTTATTGATTTTCTTGAATCATCATTTCCAGGAATTGGATAATCAATAAGATCAGGATCACAATTTGTGTCGATAATTCCAATAATAGGTATTTTAAGATTCTTGGCTTCTGCGATCGCAATATGTTCAAGCTTAGTATCAATTACAAAAACTAAATCTGGCGCTTTTTGCATTTCGCTTATACCGCTTAGAGATCTTACTAACTTTGCATGTTTATTAGCAATCTTTAAAATTTCTTTTTTCGTAAACTCATTATTGGGATTAGTTTTTAGAACCTCTAATTCTTTCATTTTTGAAATTGATTTTTGAATAGTAGAATAATTTGTCATCATTCCACCCAACCAGCGGTGATTAACGTAATATTGATTTGTCTCTTTAGCTAATTCAGCTACTTGTTGAGAAGCTTGTTTTTTTGTTGCTACAAACAAAATTTTTCCACCTTTAGCAACGGACTTTTGTATTACATCTAATGCAGTTGCTAGCATTCCCATAGTTTGTGACAGATCTATGATATGAACATTTTCACGTGTACTGTGAATATATTGCTCCATTTTTGGGTTCCATTTTTGTGTCTTATGACCAAAATGCACACCACATTCAATTAGTTCTTTAAGATTAAAGTTAGGTATTTCCATAATATTTTCTCCGGTTATCCTCGCACAGCATTTTCACCCTTTAAGGGACCGGACAGCATATGCTATCGCCATGTGATTTATGAGGTATGATGTAACTTATTAAACCTTTAAATTCAATAGGAAATTATGATAGCTCGACACTAATTATTTCAGGTATTTTCCTTATTTTCTCAGCTAAAATATCATTAATTTCGAAGTGATCTCCAATTTTAATTTTTTTATCTTCAAAAAATAGAACAATTGGACATTCGCCTTTAGGAATATCTAACTGTTTTATTAACTGAATTGCTGTTAAGGAGTTGGTATTAATTTTTAAAACTTTTCTAGATAATTTTGATTTTTTAGAATTATTTGTATTAACAATATCATTCAAATTATAAACTTTTTTTATCTCGACGCGAATTTGCCCATTGTCCTCTGTAAAATCAGCGCCCACAACATATGATTGACCAACTATAAGTTCATCTCGGTATTTTCTTAAATTGGCCTCAAATATTATAGTTTCATAAATTGAAGTGGTATCAGAAAAATTTAAAAAAGCATATGCGTTCCCCCGTGCTGATCTTTTTTCTTTTTTTGCCAACAAGGTTCCTGCTACTAAAATATTCTTACTGTTTTGTAATTCTTTAGATTTGTGAATTGTTGCATAATCTCTAACGTTATTTTCAATTAGGCTTTGTTTATATGCACTAAGAGGATGTCCTGAAAAATAAAAGCCTACAATTTCGAACTCTTTTATAAGTTTTGTTGATTCAGTCCATTTCTCTGTTTTAAAAAATTTATATGAAAACTTATCATTATTACCAAATATATCTCCTTGATTACTATCAGATTTTAATTTGAAATCTTTTAAAGATTTTACAATCTCATTTGATTGATTAAAAATATTTTCTCTTTTAATTTCTAAAGAATCAAAAGCCCCTGCACATGCTAGTGCTTCTAAAGTTTTTTTATTAGCGATTGAACTATTCACACGGTCCAAGAAATCATCAAAAGAATTAAATGGACCATTTTTATTTCTTTCTGCTACCAAATCCTTCATTGACTCTATTCCTACATTTTTTATTGCACCTAAAGCGTATTTTATTCCTTCTTGATTTGTCACAAAATATACATCAGAAGAATTTACATCTGGCGGGTAGAGCTTTATCTCCATTCTTAATAGCTCTTGCTGAAATATTGCAAGTTTATCAGTATTATTAATATCTAAAGTCATTGATGCCGCAAAAAATTCAAGTGGATAATGAGTTTTCAAATAAGCAGTTTGAAATGAAATTAATGCATACGCAGCAGCATGACTTTTATTAAATCCATAATCAGCAAACCTTGCTAACAGGTCAAAAATATTTTGTGCTTCAATATCTTTGATTCCTCTTTCTATGCAACCTGATACGAATCTCTTTCTTTGGTCTCTCATCTCTTTTTGAATTTTCTTACCCATGGCTCGTCGCAAAAGATCAGCCTCCCCGTCTGAGTAACCAGAAAGTTCTCTAGCAACTCCCATTACCTGTTCTTGATAAACAATAACACCGTATGTTTCTTTTAAAATATTTTGTAATTTATCATGAATATATTCAGGTTTTTCTCGACGATGCTTTCTTTCAATATAGGTAGGTATATTTTGCATTGGTCCAGGTCTATACAATGCGACTAGTGCTATGATATCCTCAAGTGCGTCAGGTAAAAGTTGCCTTAAAGTCTCTTGCATTCCTGGACTCTCAAGCTGAAAAATTCCAGTCGTTTCACCAGTACTTAAAAATTCAAAAGTTTTGGAATCTGATAGGTCAATTTTATCAATATCAAAATTAAAACCTTTTGTTTCAATCAATTGAACACAATTGTCTATAAGAGTTAGTGTTTTTAAACCAAGAAAATCAAACTTTACTAAACCAGCTTTTTCAACATGCTTCATATCAAACTGGGTTAGATAAGTTTTGGTATCTGGATCACTATATAGTGGTACATCTTTATAAATATTATCTTTAGATATTACAACACCTGCAGCGTGAATTGATGTGTGTCTTTTTAAACCTTCTAATTTTAATGCTATATTAATAAGTCGTCTAACTTTTTCATCATTATCAGCTTCTTCAGATATCTTGGGTTCGTTGTCTATAGACTCTTGCAAAGAAAGTGGTCTTGATGGATCAAATGGAATCAGTTTACACAAATAGTCTACTTGACCATAAGGTATACCTAAAACTCTACCAACGTCTCTGAGCACTGCCCTAGCTTGAAGTTTTCCAAAAGTTATTATTTGTGCCACTTGATTCTCACCATATTTTTGAGAAACGTAATTTAAAACTTCATCCCTTCTATCTCGACAAAAGTCTATATCGAAATCAGGCATTGACACACGTTCTGGATTTAAAAATCTTTCAAAAATTAGACCAAATTTTATAGGGTCAACATCAGTTATTTCAAGAGCCCAAGCTACCAAAGAGCCTGCACCAGAACCCCTGCCTGGCCCTACAGGTATCTTGTTATATTTTGACCATTTAATAAAATCTGCAACAATTAAAAAATATCCTGAATATTGCATATCAATAATGATATTTAGTTCTTTTTTTAAGCGCTCATTATATTCATTTAAAATACTCTCTTTATTATTAAGGTTATTTTCAATTTCAAATTTAAAATCTAATCGCTTTTGTAGACCACGTTTGGCATCCTCTATTAAAATATCGTTTTCAGATTTATCTTGTGTTGAAAAATTAGGAAGCGTTGGGTCTTTTGGTTTAGGTCTTGATGAACAACGCTTTGCAATTTCTAGAGTATTACTAATAGCTTCAGGTATATCTGCAAAAATGAGTGACATTTCTTGAGCTGACTTAAAATACGTTTCCTTAGGAAATTTTTTTCTATTAGTTTGCGATAAATATTCTTTTTTATCAATGCACAGCAAAGCTTCATGAGCATCATAATAATCAGGATTTTCAAAACATACTTCATTGGTAGCTACCAGTGGGATTTCATTTTCATAAGATAATTTTAAAAGTGATTTTTCAGATTGTATTTGGATTGGATCTCCTATTCTTTGAATTTCAATATATAAATTACTTACAAATTCTTGTTTAAACCTTTTAATAAGATTAGTTGCCCAATCATATCTATTGTGAAACAAAAGATTATTAAAAATGTTTTGATATCCGCCAGTTAGAGCTATAAGGCCATCTTTTCTCTCGAAAAGTTGATCTAAAGTGATAAACGCATTCTCAGATGAGTTTTGTGTATATGAAATTGAGTTTAGAAATAATAGGTTTTCATAGCCAACTTCATTTTGAGATAATAAATTAATATAGAAATATCGATATATTTCATTTTCAGGATCTATAATAAATTCATTTGGAGTTTTAATTTTAATTTTAGCTCCAATTATAGGTTGTATTCCAGACTTGGATACTGTTTCTGAAAATTCCAACGCACCAAATAGATTGTTGGTATCAGTAACTGCTATTGCAGGCATATTATTCTCAGAACAAAGATCAGCAATTTTTTCAATTGTCAATGCCCCTTCTGACAACGAGTAATCACTTTTAGTATTTAGATGTACAAAATTATTCATCATTATCACCTATTATAATTCTTTTATTAGCTAACTTGGCTAACTCTTCATTATGTGTTGCCATTACTACAGCACAATTATTTTCTTTAGTATATCTCATGAAGTAATCAAATACACTTCTAGAAGTATCTATATCTAAGTTACCTGTTGGTTCATCTGCTATTATAATATTCGGTTTTGATATAACAGCTCGAGCAATGGCTACTCTCTGTTGTTCTCCAGCTGATAAATCTTTAGGTATATGATTGCAGCGCGACAAAAGATCAAACTGAGCTAAACAGTGCTCACTTTTTTTAAAAGCAAGTTTTTTTGTAACTCCAGATAGTAAAAGTGGTAGCGCTACATTTTCCTTAGCAGTAAAGTCGTCAAATAAATTATTTGATTGATAAACAAATCCAAGATTGGTCATCCTGGCCTTATCTTTATCAATTTCACTCATATTTAAAACATCATTTCCAAGGCAATTTAACGAACCAGAGTCAAAATTATCAATTAGTCCCAGTATATTTAACAAAGTAGTTTTACCTGAACCAGATTGTCCAGTAATTGCTAAAAAATCACCCTCTAAAAGTTGTATTGAAAAATTTTTTAAAACTTTTATTTCAACACCACCCTGGTGATAACTTTTATAAATATTATGAGCCTCGATTAGAGATTTAAGCATTCTTTAATATTCCTTTAATTTCCAGTCTTGAAGCAGCATATGAAGGATAAATTGTTGCAAGTATGGATACTGAAATTGAGAAAATTATTATATAAATTATTTGCATTGATTG
>CENU01026156.1_pt1 | contig 17158 bp, 11 predicted proteins | sample 361331 | NCBI WGS metagenome assembly CENU01 (sample SAMEA2619766, study PRJEB7988) | marine metagenome | isolation source: saline water (ENVO:00002010), including | reverse complement strand
CCTACTACAAACAAAAAAATGGCCGCTTTTGCGGCCATTTTTTTTACCTGATTACTTTTTTAAACAGGATGTAGTCAAATCACTTAAGTTTATACACCCTACCTTCTGTATCAATCCTGATATTAAAGGAACTTTTTCTGTGGGTATATCTGTAATTATTACAGTTACTACTTAACAGTTCGAAACCCTATATGCGATGTAGCTAAACTGAAATCTTGAGCCTGCCTTGATGCAGGACGGAAACGCTGACAGTAATTATCAGAACATAAAAAAGATCCACCCTTAAGGGTTTTCACTTCTACGCCTGGCTGTTGAGGATCATAGCCCTTTTCACCATAGTCCCTTTTATGGTCTGGCCCGTAAGGCGACTCAGTCCATTCCCAGACATTACCTGTCATATCATAAAGGCCATATCCATTGGCAGGAAAACAACCTACAGGCGAACTACCAACAAAGCCATCTTCTTTCAGGTTAGTGAACGGGAAATGTCCTTGCCATGTGTTAGCCTTTGATTCGCCCATATGGGGTTTTTCTTCTCCCCAAGAATAGGATGCACCCTTTAAACCACCGCGAGATGCATACTCCCACTCTATTTCTGTGGGTAATCTTCGCCCCAACCATGTTGCATATGCCAATGCATCGTCATAGGTCAATTGGACTACGGGAAAGGAATCTTTATCCTCGATAGAACTATCGGGGCCTAAAGGATGTCGCCAATTAGCGCCGGGAATAAACTGCCACCAGGCAGCAGGAGAAGTGTTTTTATCAGGACTTGGTGAAACAAAGACCATGGAACCAGGAACGCGAAGTTCCTCTGGAATATTAGGGAACTCTTCTTGAGACAAACCAAGCTCGGCAGCTGTTACATAACCAGTAGCTTCAACAAACGCTCTAAATTGCTGATTAGTCACCTCTGTGCGATCAATATTAAAATCATTTACCTGTGTACTTTGGATAGGCTTTTCATTGGCATAGTAGCGATTATCACCAAAACTAAATTCGCCCCCACGAATATCTTGGGTAGTTACAGTCTCTAAATTTGGCAAGCATGCCAATATGTCTTTTTGACCACTGCAAGCCACAGACAAAGTAGAAACCATAACCACCATGGTCAAGTTATATGATGATTTCACTAGTATTACCCTTAATCGATAAACGCGAAAAACTATTTGCTTTAATTGTTACCACGCTTAAGGTTTCTATCATCCGGAGTAAAGAATCGTCGAAGATCATATTCATTTCCTTTGCGTAACCAGTGTTCAGGAAACTCAGCCGCTTTAGAACGATCAATCTGACGTAACACTGCCCCACTGCTATACTTTTTAGTATAAGGAACAGAATGCTCGCCATCTTCTGCTAATCGAGCAAAGAGCGCTTTACGCAACTTTACCTTGACCTCTAAATAGCGACGATTATCAATTAGATTATTCATTTCTTGAGGATCATTTTTTAAGTCGTAGAGCTCATCGGTATCCCAAACACCGTGATACTGAATTAACTTATAATTATCTGAACGAATCGCTAAAGTCGTGGGTGTATGGGGGAAATTAAATTCCCAATAGTACTCATAGAGCAGATTATCGCGCCATCCTTCAACTTCCTCACCCTTTGCTAAGGGCAATAGGCTATCACCTGCAAATTGTGGTGGTTGCTCTTTGATTCCAGCAATATCAAGTATAGTGGGCGCGATATCAATATTAGCTGCCATTTCATCAACGACATAATTTTGCTTAGCACCAGGAATATGGGCGATAAGAGGCACACGCATTGATTCCTCGTAGGCATTTCGCTTATCAATCAATCCATGCTCACCAAACATAAAGCCATTATCACCCATTAAAATTACAGCTGTATTTTCTTCAAGGTTATTGGCTTTTAACCAAGCGGTTATTCTTCCCAAGCTATCATCTACTGCTGAAAGCGCTCGATTATACTGACGCTTGTATTCCTTTACGTTAAGTTCACTATGGTATGGGAAGTCAACACCATGCCAGCTATTGCGCTGGTTTTTAACCCACATAGGCTTACCCTTATAGTTTTCGGGCGTATCAGCCAAACTATCGGGCATCTTAATCTCAGCATCACTGTACTGCCCTCTATGGCGTTTTGCCGGGTCAAAATTCGCATGTACCGCTTTATGAGAAAGGTAAATGAAAAAGGGTTTTTTACTGTCTCGCTCATCGTTTAACCACTGCAATGTATAATCAGTAAGTTCGTCTGTTATGTAACCTTTCTGCTTTACATGGGTCCCATTGATATTAAAACGACTTACGCGACCATTTTGCTTGCGTGTTGGGTAGTAATCACCCTGTCCAGCAAAGCTTAACCAATGATCAAATCCAGGCTGTGGGTCATCGTGATGTCCACCCATATGCCATTTGCCAAAAAATGCCGTTTCATAGCCAGCCTGCTGCAAATAACTAGGAAAATAAACCGTCCCCTCCTTAGCTGGCTTATTGTTATCAACCACACCGTGAGTGTGCATGTATTGACCGGTCAAAATTGAAGCACGACTAGGCGAGCAAAGCGCAGTCGTTACAAAACTATTTTTAAAATGAACGCCTTTCTCGGCAAGCGCATCCATATGGGGCGTAACAATTTCAGGGTTCATAAATCCTAATGCATCATATCGCTGATCATCCGTAAGGATATAAATAACATTAAGCTTTTTATTAGCGGACGAATTATCAGCCAGAGTAAATGACGAATAAACGCATGCTGCAACTAATAAACAGCTGGTGAATTTGGCCCAATTATCTGTTCTTGAGGAAAATATTGGCATTTCTTTTTCTTCCTATTTTATTTAATGAATATTGATCTATACCTAAAAAATACTATTTAGCTATAGCGTTAATTTTTAATCACTTTAAGTCTGACTGATTTCAGATCACGATTACGCGATGACCCGCCGACCATTATTTTGAAAGCACCGGGCTCTACTACCCAGTTCATTTTTAAATCATAATAAGCCAGCATATCTGGATTAATATCAAAATCAATTTCGCGTTCTTCACCTGGTTTCAGGGATATACGCTTAAAGCCTTTAAGCTCTTTCACAGGTCTTGTTACCTGTGAAAAATTGTCTCTAATATAGAGCTGAACAACCTCATCACCCGCATACTTACCTGTATTTTTGACTGTTACGAAAAGCTTTGTTGACTCATTTATATCAATATTAGAACTAGACAACCTAACGTTATCATATTCAAACTCGGTGTAGCTTAGGCCATAGCCAAACTCATAAAGATTTTGAGTAGGTGCATCTGCATACTTTCTGACTAAAGCGCTTGGCTTGTGATTATAGATGGCCTGCATATGTCCAACACTATAAGGGACTGTAATGGGCAACTTCCCGCTAGGATTCACATCACCGAAAATAATCTCTGCCAAGGCTCTACCACCCATAGCACCCGGCTCCCAAGCTTCTATCAATGCATCCACATTTTCAACAATCCATGGCTCAGCCAAAGGTCTGCCATTTACTAGCACAACAATAGTTGGCGTACCTGATGCCTGAATAGCCTGAACCAGCTCTAGTTGCTGACCAAACAGTCCAATAGAACTTCGCGCGACGTTTTCTCCAGACGTCTTGCCTTTTCTGTCGTACCTTAGAGGATTACTACCCACAACAACAATAGCTACATCTGCTTTTTTAGCACGTTTAGCTGCTTTTTTAATCTGTTTTGGCTCAATACTTTTTACACTTCCCTCTAAATCAAAATAATCGATCTTAGTTTTGCCCTGTGCTACCTGTTTTAAACCCTCAACCATAGTTGTGATATTTTCTTCAGGCTGGGGCAATACCCAATCACCCATGATTGAATGATTATCAGCATTAGGTCCGGTTATAAAGATGCGCTTGCCAGCGGGTAATGGCAAAGTATTATCTGCATTTTTAAGCAACACAATACCTTCTCTGGCTAGTTGCAGAGCAGTATTTTTGTGCTCATCATTAAACATCAGTTTTTTAGCGCTAGATTCATCAACGAGGGCGTTTTCGAACAGCCCTAAACGAAACTTAGCAAACAATATAGGACGGACAGCAGCGTCTATTCTCGCTTCAGAAATTTTCCCTTGTCTCACTAATCTTAAAAGCGGCATTAAGAATTTAGGGCCATGCATATGCATATCCATTCCCGCATCAACACTTTGATAAACAGCATCTTTGAAGGTTGTGGCCGTGCGGTGATATGTTTTTAAACGTCCGACATCCAACCAATCACTAACAACAAACCCCTGAAAATCCCATTCATCACGAAGTACCTCTGTGAGTAAAAAATGATTAGCATGGGCAGGAACACCATTAACTTCGTTATGTGCTGCCATTAGGGTGAAAGCGCCCGCTTCAATTGCGCGCTTAAAAGGAGGAAAATAATCTTCACGCAAGGATCTCATCGAAACATCCATGGGAGATAAATTAAGTCCATTAATTGGATCACTTCCCGCCACAAAGTGCTTTGCGGTAGAAAGAACACTTGTATCAGTTGAAAAATCACCCTGTTGCAAGCCATCGATGACTGCCACACCCATTTCGGATACAAGAAATTTATCTTCTCCAAATGTCTCGCCAACCCTACCCCAACGGGCATCTCTTGCAATATCAATATTGGGTGTAAATGCCCAATGAGCGCCATTAATACGTATTTCTTTGGCGGTCTCAATATTAGCCTGTTTAACTAAATCAAGATTCCAGCTACTGGCCATGGTGATTGGCGACGGATAAATTGTTGCCCCATCGACTAAACCATTGCCATGGATCGCATCAATACCGATTAAAAGAGGAATACCTAAGCGACTTTGACTCGCATGTTTCTGTAAAAAATTAGCTTCTACAGGATTCTTAACATGCAGGAACGAACCTACCCTTCCCTTTTTAATCACATCGGGAATTTGTGAGGAGTGCAAATTAGGATAGATACCAAAGGTGTCACCCGCCTGCATTTCTTCAATTGTCATATTTTTTTCTGAACGAGCTATATGTTCGGGGCCCACAAACTGTGACATCTGTCCGATTTTTTCAATCAGTGTCATTCTTGACAGCAAATCATCGACACGAACCTCATCAGAAAGCTCTGCATTTTTGTAGGGCTCAGAAGCCTGTGAAATAACGCCAAAGGTAAACCCGAGTGAAAGTATTGTTAATAAAAATAGATTGTTCATAAAATTTAATATCTTCTTATAGTTTATTTATACTGTTACTCAATAATACTTCAATTAATAATTGTCTGACTGGTAGTAGCGCTTAAAAAATCTGGTTCTAACTTTTCCATTTCGCCCTATTCTTTTCCAGCTACCAGCATCTTCAGGCAACTCTGCATCCACTGAAGTGAGATAAGTACTTAACTTTAAGTTTAGTGAGTCCACCTTCTTCGGCATCTTTTTGGATAAATCAACTCGCTCACCCGGATCCTTTGCTAGGTCAAAGAGTAAATTACGATCTGAGGCCGGAAAATGAATTAACTTATAGTTTTCATGTCGAATAGCAGAATGAGGCTCATTCATCCCTACCCTATTATAATGAGGGTAGTGAAAAACCAACCCGTCAAAAGGACGATCTAAATCAGCCTTATTATCATCAAAAAGGGGTTTAAAACTTACGCCATCAAGATCTTCAGGCAGGCCCTTCAAAGACCCAGCAAGATCAGCTATGGTCGGTAAAATATCATAGCTCATGACCGGTGTATCACTTTGCCCACCCGGCTTGATAGAGGGTCCAGTAATCGCGAATGGTACGCGAATACCACCCTCGGTAAGATCCCATTTCCCCCTTAGCAGAGGCTCATTAAGTCCTGCTTGGTAGGGTCTTCCTCTATTCACGCGCATGGGGAGAACCGGCATGCCACCATTATCTGAAAGAAAAATAATATAAGTATTTTTTGCAAGATCAAGCTCACTGTAAGCCTCAAGTAAAGAGCCAATTGACAAATCCATATCCTCTAACATGGCCGCATAACCCTGATTTTTGTGTAATGTACCCTTTTCGCGTTTACCTACTTCAGCAAAAGAGGTATCGCTATATACAATATTTGAATGCACCGCATAATGAGAGATTTGAAGAAAGAATGGTTGTTGTTGTTCAACCGAATCTCGCATAAATTCTACAGCCCGTTTGGTCAGTGAATTTACCCGCTTTGGATCATCATCAGAATAACCATGCCACTGGGTATTATTGTTATCAAAATCACCCGCTTTATTTTTAGTAATACCATCATGAACATCGTAGCCATAAGCCGATGGATCTTTGTCGATATGCCACTTGCCAATATGGGCTGCACGGTAAGACTTATTAATGGCCTTAAGTACTTGAGGAATACCTACTTGATTGTGATCGGCATGATTTTTACCTAGCCCTCTCGTGCGTTTTAAGCGCGCCGGTGATTTACCAAATTGAATGCTATAGCGCGTAGGCGAACAAACAGGGGCGGCAGCATAGCCGCTGGAAAAGCGGAGACCACCTTCTATTATGGCGTCAATATTTGGAGTTTTGTGATAGTCACTTTTAGCCTTTGGATAGTTTTTATCCATCGACACAGACAAACTGCTCCAGCCTAAGTCATCTGTTAGAACAACTATAAAATTAGGTGCAGTTGAAACATTACTAGAGGCGCTTAAATTACTATTAGTCCCCTTTGAAGCACAGGCAGTAACTGCAAATAGTACAATAGATAGCAACCCTAGTTTTTTCAAAACAATGGGGTTAGAAAAAGCACGAAACCCCATGATTAAACTACGCATATTTTCACCTTTATTGTTTAAATCCATAGTCTTAATATCCAGCCCCATAAGAGGCAATATTAGACACTATGGCATTGCCAAAAATATCAAATTTTGGCTTTTCAGTAATATGTTTGAATATGCCCTTTCCTGCGGCAGGAAAACTAGGGTGATCTATTTTAAATTTATGGCTGTTTTTGATTAATGAAGGCGCAACTGCATAGGTAGAAAGACTGCCTATCTTTCCTTCAAATTCAATTTTTGCAAGGCTAGCGCTTAAGTCAGAATCTATAAAGTTTTTAGCCACATTCCCAGAAAAAACATTACCCCTTATATCCAAATCCTTTTTTTGCGACCAACCCGATTTAAGGTTTTCGCCCAATGCACCACCATCCTCAACTACAAAAACATTACTCCAAAGATGCATATCCTTACCCATAAACCTAATCTTAGGCTTCGAGTCACCAGCAATGACATAGGTATTGTTATAAATATAAACACCTTGGGATTTAATTCGTTTAGGTACTGAGAAATTGCTAACCTGAATTGTTCTACCTGGATGTTTACTTTTACCACCCTCTGGCCGCTCAACACCGACAACCCTTGTTCCATCGTGGACACTAATATTATGTCGCCATATTACATTCTTATTTTTACCTAATATCTCAGTGCCATAACCCTCGTTTTTAAGGGTAAAGTTATACTGCACCAGAACATTTTCATTGCCATAATCTACATGCATGCCTGCAGAATCATTATGGCCTCGAGAGCCGTAAGAAAAATTACGCTGTGCAACAATATTTTTACTAGCAAAGAACCAGGCCCCACTGCCGCGATTCACAGATAAGGTCGGCTCGACCATAGCGCCAGATCGAATAAAACTATTCTTTTCAAGTAGACCATTCATAACGCCACTCATTAAGACACAGCTACCACCGGTGTCTTCACAGCGATTATTTATAATTCGCACATTGGTATCATAATTAGCCGGAGTCCCAAAAACACCCTCAATTTTTGATGCCCGATGACGGATGGCAATGCCAAAACGAGCGGTATGACGTAAAAAATTACCATGAATAAAAATATCACCGGTATTAAAGGCACGATCCTTTGACTTACTAGGAAGGGTCTCAAAACGGATACCTGATACCGATGTTTTATTAAAAGAGTTCTCACCAGAAGCGGTATTTGTTGCTCTTGCCTTTACTGGAAAAACTTCCTCAACCACAAGATCATGAAGATTATATCCGCGAAGATTGCGCTTACCTGTATTTTTAATAAGAATACCAAAGGCATCATAGTCTGATACCGAATCACGGGATTTTTTCCGAAAGTTTCTTATGTTCAAGTGACTAAATTCAAGTTGATCCTGATCAACCACCAAGACTGCGGCTAAAGAAGCACCCCTTACTAATGCAGCGCCATCAATAATGGGCAAGTCGCCATCGCCATAGGCAGTATAGTGAATCGGCGCATCAGCACTACCGGACTCATCGACCACTAACTGTCCTTTGAAAAAATCACCCGACTTAAACCGAACAGTATCCCCGGGTTGCAACTTTTGCTGTTTGACCCTTTTGAGTGAGGCCCAAGGACTATTTTCAGACAGCCCAGTATTTTTATCACTGCCCACAGAGGCACTGACAAAATAATTGGCAGGTTTGCATAGGGCCCCTGAAGGTAAGGCAAGGATTGTAATTGCGACAACAACCCTTACCCTCTGCGAAAGGCTTTTCACATGGGTCAACATATTAAAATTTAGCCCTTATACCCAATGAAATTCTACGATCCGAATCAGACATTCTTGCGATCGGCCCATCGGGGAATACCCCTGGGTTAGTCTTGCGTGATTTAAGAAGGTTAACCCCATTAAATGTAACAGTGAAGATCTTATTGATTTTATATGATAAAGAACCATTCAGCTGTCCTCTATCCGCTGTATATAGTGGCTGTCCATTAGCTATATCGATCGATGGAGAAAGTAGGAAGTTATCTCGGTAAGTGTATCTTAAACGCCAATTTAAACGATATCTTTCGTAGAAAAGAGTAAAGTTATAGGAATTCTCAGACAATCGAGTAAAGTTAAGGGGGAACAATTGATTTTCACCATTAACCCTCAAGAAATTTGGTGTTTGAAAATTGACTTCATCAATAGGCCTTTCGCCCTTTTGATAAGCATAATTTGCAACTACTCCTAAACCTCTAAATCGCTTAGGTAGATTACGAAAATAATGTAAAAAAGAAAGCTCAACACCGTTGATAGTTCCACCCGTGATATTTTCAGGTACAATTTTATTTACCTTTACACCCGGGGCACCAAACGCACATCTTAAGCCGTTATGGGCAGGATCATTAGCATCGAATTCAATACGCGGGTTACAGATACCCTGCCAATATAATTTATTATTAATCACGGATTTCATATTTTTCTTATAAAATCCAATACTGGCTACACTTCCTTTTCTGAAATAATACTCAATACCAGCATCAAACTGTTCAGCGAGAGTTGGTCTTAGTGTTGGATCACCCTCTTTAACCCCTGTACCAATGTTTAGAGGGAACATATAGGTAGGTGAGAGATCAGCAAAGTTTGGACGACGCATTATTTGAGCATAACCAAATCTAAGTTGTAATTTTTCTGTTGGGGCCAGTACCAAGCTAGCGCTTGGGAGATCATTAGAATAATTTTGAGTGGTAGAAAAATCTTCCGATATAATTTGTATTTCATCATTTTCATCGACAATCAAAGATAGTTCATTACCACTAGCCACTTGGCGGGTTCTGATATTACGTATGCCAATATTACCCCGAGCAGGAATCCCAAGAAGCTCAGTCTCAAAGTCACCTCGAATATAATATGACAATGTATTTTCATCAACCTTAAAACCCTGAATAGGGTCGATATATCCATTTCTATCCAGAGAAACCAGGTCACGAATATCTTCACGATGAGTGGCACCCATTAATGGGTCTACGGTTAGAAAATTATCTAGATAGCTTCCATTATCATTAAAGCTAAAGAAGTCTCCAGGGGTTTGTACTAGATACTCTTCAAAATCCAGCCCTGATAGCCCAGGGAAAATGGCAGTCGCCTGCTCCTGTTTATCTCTCCTACTTAATCGATCAGTGTAACGTACACCTGCTTTTACACTGGTCCAAAAGGGAATATCAAGAAACATTGTAGAATCTATTTTTGCAGCTACTTCTTTATTTTTGTAGTAAAAATCTATGTCCTTGACCTGATACAAAGACCAATAGGCTGGATCAATAAGCCGCTCATTATAGTCCTCGCCATAGGGACCATAACCTAAAACATCGCCCTCCAGTGTGTAGTAAAAGGGAACACGTTGCCGACCTTCTTTAGTGTGAAAAGATTCAGAATTTGGGTCATTTTGAAATTGAAAAATCGATTTAAGGTCTGTTTGGGTCGTATCAGAACCTGCAGCACTTATCTCACCAATAATATTCAGTTCGTCTGTGTCCCACTCGCTCCCGAACGCAGCAACATATGACTGAGTATCTCGACTTCCCGATAGATTTTTAGCTCTTATTTGTACCCCATCATTAGGCGCCACAGTTTCGGACGGTAAATCGGCACGCCCATTCAATACGCCCCCACCGATAATCCCCGAGGTAAGCATCGGCACTTGATAACCCGCTACCTCAACCATTCGAAAAGTCGCATTAGGATCATCCAACTCAAGATCAGAACTAGCTGCACCCATACTTGCAACCTGTTTTAAATCTTGTTTATTAATATCAGTGAAAGAGCCCTCAGCATAAAATTTTAAGTCGTCCTGTGCCTGCCACTCAAGAGAACCTGAAAAGGCTGAATTAACAATATTTTGTAGGCCAAACTGAAGATCACTAAATCCAGGCTTGTAATATGGGTCATTAATTCCATCATCGTTTAAATCAACAGAATTTCTAATACCTGGAGAAACACGAAGTACGTCTTCACGCACATATTTATCCATATGTGACAAATTTATAATCGCACCAACATCCCCCTTACTTGTTGAAAACTTCTCACCAAATGTTGCAGAAAAGTTTTCATTCCATTTGTCTGCATTCTCTGCGAACTCAGATTTGACGCGAACAACTTTGAGCGGTTTTCTTAGCTTTAGCCCACGATAAGTCTTAACATTAACGGTACCGCCTAGCGAACCTTCAACCATATCTGCTGTTGGGACCTTGACTACATTAAGAGAGCGCACCAAAGTAGATGGCAAATCAGTAAAGCTTATACCGCCTCTTGCATCAGCTGACGGAGTGGTACTTCTGCCATTTATCTCAACCCTATTTTGACTACTACCCCGAACTGAAACCTGAGAGCCAATACCCCCCTCACGATCAATCTGTATACCCGGAATATTCTCCAAAACCTCTGCAATATTTTCATCCGGTAACTTACCAATATCATCCGCATTGATTACTTCGGTTAAATTGGATAAAGCACGCTTTGCTTCAAGGGCAGATTCAAGACTTGCACGAATGCCGGTGACAATGACCTCGTCGATAGATTCATCAACAATTTTATTATTCGGTTCATCTTCTGCTGAAAGAGCAAAAGGACTGAAAACTATGAAATTTAGTGTTGCAACGATTGATAAAAAAATCTTTGAAGTGTTATTTTTCATTATATTTCTCCAATTTTGGCAGCAGGGAATAACCAATTTAATGCAAATACCCTTGTAAGTATCTACCAAAAAATTCTTATAAATAATCACTTGCTAATTTAACCTTAAGGGCAAAAAAAGTGATTAAATTCGAGATATATTGACAGTATTGGTCAATATATCTCGAGGATTACTATTATTTAACAGCCTTCTAAAAACGCTTAGGCATTTCTTTTTGCGTAATAGTCTTGCTTTTATCTTTATCTAACCATTTAAAGTTTTTGGCAATCTCATTTTCGGCTTCTTCAAGCGACAAACTACGGTTATCGTCTTTGTCGAAGCGCTTAAATTTTTCTCTTAGCCAATGAGGGTCTATACCTTTAATGTCTCTTAAGCCCTTGACGAACTCTGATCTCGACCATTTGCCATCCTCGTTCATATCAAGTTCAGCATATAGTGCGGCCTTGTAGCCAGCAAATTCGCTTAAATTTAAGGCATTGTCCTTGTCTTTATCAAAGGCTTTCCATGAAGAGTCTGCAAAACTGCTCATTGGAATAACTAAAAGACATGCAAGGCTAATTTTTGTTTTTTTCATCGTAGTTTCCTTTTTCTTGATTTGTTAAGTAATTAATTTATTAGTGAAAAACTTTTCTTTCCATTTTTTTTTGAATTTTTTCCCAACCCTCTATCCTTAGTGTTTCATGGCGCGCAAGCTCATTGCTAAAATCTTTATTATTAGCCAAATTGGTTGCTTCAATAGGATCCTCTAAGTGATCATAAAGTTCTTGCGCCAAAATAACACCATTTCTAACCCCTACCCAAGCAGTATATCGAAAACGATCCGTTCGAACAGTTTCTCCCATCAGTAACTGATTTTTTGCATAACGGGGAAATTGTGCAAATACAGCCTCCTTCCAAGACCGATCTGGTTGGTCTATCAATGGGAGTAAAGAAACACCCTCTAAAGCCTGTGGTTGCTCAAGACCTGCAATATCAATAAGTGTTGGGTAAATATCCACTGTCTCAACCAGCGCCTTTGTTCTTGATCCGGGTGCTTTCATACCTGGCACACGAATTATCAGCGGAATGTGTATATCCAGCTCTACCGTTGAATGCTTAGACCAGCCCCCATGATCACCTAATTTGAACCCATGATCTCCCCAAACAACCACTACCGTATTTTTATCCAAACCAAGTGCCTCTACTTTTTCAAGTAGCTGTCCTACCAAGCCATCAACAAAAGAAATCGCGGCTAGATAACCATGACGCAATTTATCTCCTTCAGATTTTGGCATGGGACCGGGCTTTGGAGGCAAGTTATCATAATTCCAAATTTCCCAAGCCACTACCGCCCAGTCTGGAGCACCCAATTGTTGCTTAGTTGTTTTAGGCGCAGGAACCAACTTAGGGTCATATTTGTCCCAATCACTCTTAGGGGCTCTAAAGGGGAGATGAGGTCGATGCAGGCCTACCGCAAGAAAGAAAGGATTATCTTGTTCACTGAGGCGGTCTAGCTCGTTAACCGCATGCGCCACATTTATAGCGTCGGGCATAAGCTCATCAGATTCCCATACCATATAAGGAGGTCCCTTTGGTAGGCCGCGCTTTTTGCGCTCTTTCCTAAAATCATAAATAAAGTCAAAAGGAGGGTAAGACCACCCATCAGCATCATCCTTGAAATGATGGTATATTTTTCCAACAGAGACTGTCTCATAACCATTTTTTTTAAACAGTTTGTTCATGGTTGTAACACTAGGCACAGTATCAGAAACCGTCTGGTCAAGTCGCCTAATACCCGTTGTAGAGGGTCTTAACCCCGTCAATAATGCTGCTCGTGATGGGCCACATACCGCCTGCTGCGTGTAAGCCTGCTCAAATAAAATAGCAGATTTAGCAAAGTTATCTAAATTAGGTGTTTTGGCAACAGGATGTCCATAGCTACCAATATCAGGGCGCAAATCATCAATAGAGATAAATAGAACATTAGGACGGCTAGAACTTTCAGAAGGCAAAGGGGTATTTGCCAGCACACCAGAACTGGCAAGCAACAACGAAAAAGATAAAATTGCATAGAATGTGCAATGTATTTTTAGCACGATGACCCTAAAAAAGAAATTTTTGTTTATTATAATGATAATATTGTCACCATCAAGTAAAAAATCACAGTAACACCTTGAGAAAAGACCAATTTTTAACCGCTAAAGCACTTAAAACTAGAATTAAATTTTAATTTTAATCGAGTTACCTGCATAATATATGCGCAAATTAAATAGCTAGATAATTTTATCCCTATCCAAGGGATAAACTCAGAGGAAAAAATGGTTCAAAGTAAATCAACTCTAAGCGATGTTGCAAAACTTGCAAAGGTATCTATCAAGACTGCATCGCGAGTAGTGCGCAAAGAACCCAGAGTCAGTTCCAAGACAAGGGCTGTGGTTGAAGAGGCCGTCAAAACACTTAACTATCGCCCCAGCGTGGCTCCTAGAGCAGCCGTCGGCTCACGCTCCTATGTTATAGCCCTAATATTTGACAATCCAAATTCAGATTATATTGTTGAATTACTCAGAGGTGCCCTAGAGCAATCTCGCAAAGAGGGTTATCATCTGATAGTTGAGCCCATCAATTTAGCCTCATCGACAATAACTGAGGATATCAACAATCTACTGGTTCAATCTAATCTGGATGGCATGATTCTACCTCCTCCACTTTGCGATGAACCATTAATTTTGCAAGCACTCACTTCAGCGGACAAACCCTTCGCAAGAATTTCTCCAAGTATCTCATTGGACGCTGGTCTTCGCGTTGAAATAAATGATTATGATGCTGCAAGAAAAATGACCATGAAGTTAATCGAATTGGGTCATACATACATAGCCTATGTTGCTGGCCGTAAGGGAACAGCAACAACCCGACGTAGGCTTGAAGGCTTTTTATCAGCAATGAATGATGCCAGCTTGCCAGTGCCGGATAACTTTATTTTAGAAGGTAATTTCGAGTATCGCCGTGCTCTAGATGCTGGTGAAGCATTACTTAAGCAAAGCCAGCGACCCACTGCGATTTTTGCTAGTAATGATGAAATGGCTGCTGGGTTAATTGCTGCAGCGCATAAATCTGGCCTGTCTGTTCCCGAAGATTTATCTATTGCTGGGTTTGACGACAGCATGGTCGCTTCCATCGTTTGGCCGCTACTGACAACTGTCCGTCAGCCCGTTAAGCAAATGGCAGCATCAGCTGTAGAAATGTTGATTGCGCAGTGCCGCAATCAAATCAATGACGATGAAAAAATTAGAGAACTTCCCATTGAAGTTATTATGCGTGGATCAACAACGTCCAAATAACAGCCATTAGATTACAATGGATTTTTCTCAATAATTGCGAGTAAAAATATGCATAAATTTGCAAAAGGATTGACACATCTTCTTTTTGGTTTAGCCATTTATTACCCGCTAAGTCCATTAATAGCTGATACTGCTTTCACAATAAAATCACCCAATATTATTATGGTTCTAGCCGATGATATGAACTGGTTTGATATTGCGGCCTATCACCAGATGCTCGACTATGTCCCTAAAAATGCAATCACGCCTAATATCGATAAGCTAGCCAAAGAAGGCATGTTGTTCACCCAATCATTCACCTCAACCGCAATGTGCGGCGTCACACGCCAACAGCTCTACACAGGCATCTATCCAATTCGCAATGGCGCCTATGGTAATCACACGCGGGTTTATGATGGAATCAAAAGCGCCGCTCATTATTTCAGAGAACTGGGTTATCGTGTGGGCTTAGCCGGAAAAGGACATGTATTTCCTGGGAAATCATTCCCATTTGCGCGAGTAGGTAAAGAAAACAAAGGTGCTGAAGGAGAGTCAACATTTGGCATTGAAAAAACACGTAAATTTATGGCAAGAAATAAAGCTCAGCCATTTTTCCTAATAGCTGCATCAGCAAACCCACATACACCCTGGAATCGCGGCAATACCAAGCAATATCCGCCACATAAATTACAGGTGCCAGAATTTTTAAATGATACGCCTGCGCTGCGACAAAAACTCTCAAAATATCTCGCAGAAGTAACTGATCTGGATCGAGAAGTCGGTTTACTCGAACAGGAAATTGAAAAGCTTGGCATCAAAAATGACACCATTTTTATTTTCACAAGCGAACAAGGGAGTGCACTACCCTTTGCAAAGTGGACCAATTATGACAATGGTTTAAAAACAGCCTTTATTATTCGCTGGCCCAATAAAATCAAAGCCAACACAGTTGCCGATGCAATGATTGAATATGTCGACGTCATTCCAACACTAACTGACATTGTCAGCCGATCAGTACCAAAAAACCTGGATGGTACAAGTTTTAAATCAGTTTTACTCGGCGAAAAATCTCAGCATAAAGACTACGTCTATGGCATACAGACCAGCTTTAATATTCATGAAGGCGCACCCTACCCTATACGATCAGTACGCACCAAGCGCCTTAAATTAATACATAACCTAATGCCAGAAAATAGCTTTTCCAATATTATGACCAACAAAGAATGGTTCAAAGAAGAACTCAAAGCAGAAAAAAAACTCGGTCAAGAAAAATATACAGGCTATCTAAAACGACCGGAATATGAGCTATACGATATAATTAATGACCCATTTGAACAGGTAAATATTATTCAACAACCACAGTACCAAAAAGAAATAGCTTTCTTAAAAATTAATTTAACCGATTGGATGCGCCAACAAGGCGATAAAGGCATTGAAAGTGAACTAGCGGTGTGTGATCGCAAAGGCTTTTCTCACAAGAGATGTCCCTAACCTAAATTCACTAAAGCTTATAAAATAATCCAAGTGAAATAGTCTGCTAAATATACGCTTAGAATATCTCTAATTGTTTTTAAAAAAAGTCCAGATTCGATCATAAAGATCAAGGCTTCGTAATTGCCTAATATTGTGCCCTGCATCCTGAACAACTATGTGTTTAACCGCTTTATTTTCAACGCAGTGTTTAAAGCTGGTAATTCTTACACGGTACCTTCCCCAAAGTTGTGTTCCCTTTTCAGGGCTTAATTGGCAAGAAAAGTGGTCCGCCCAATTATACGCACTGCCCCAAGCCGACATAAAATGCATACGACCAAACACTAACCCACCCCTCAATGGAATGACATTGTCACGCTGTCCATTAACTTGAAATACAGATACCGGCCTTTGCGGCGTTATGTTGCCCAGCTGTTTCAATTGCTGACTCACAATAGGAGCGATACCCTCTAGTAATGCAGTTTGTTTAGCCAAGCGATTAACCATACCTCCCCCATTGGAAAAGCCAATACCATAGACTTTATCTAAATTTACTCGTGAGTCTTTAGCCAGATCCAGAAGCATTTTCTTAAAGAAATCTACGTCATCGGCATTATCTTTAACACTATTCCATCGCCTTTTATATCCGGACGGAAACACACCAATAAACTCACCCCGATCAATTAATCGAATAGCCTCGAGTTTATACAGATCTGCTCCTTCACCGCCACTTCCGTGGAAAAAGAATACTACAGGGTAATGTGCTGGTTTGTTACTGTTTGGAAATCTGACTAAGTATTGACGATTTACTTTTTTTCCACGAATGACTTGCTCGATACTTCTAGCACTGACCAATGGATCGTTAATCATCTTAAATGAGGTTTTTTGTGGCTTGTTGCTACTGGTCGGTATATTTGATGCTTGGCATGCCGTTATAATTAGAGACAGAATAATGATTATAAAAGGCTGGAACTTCAGCATTATTATTCTCCCAATTACCCAATAATCATATTAAAGAATAAAATGGTGCCCGGGGCC
>CENU01068075.1_pt1 | contig 17195 bp, 29 predicted proteins | sample 361331 | NCBI WGS metagenome assembly CENU01 (sample SAMEA2619766, study PRJEB7988) | marine metagenome | isolation source: saline water (ENVO:00002010), including | reverse complement strand
TCAGCTTCACTGCCGCGCTCAGCCAGCCAGCGACTAGCGGCCTGCTGCTGCCCCAAGCGCGTCAGCAGCGACAGAGCAATCACCCGCAAATCCTCGAGATCGCTGCACTCTTTAATCATCCGAGCCAGGCGCTCGGATTCAAAGGTTTGCTCCAGCTTGGGCTCGATCGGATCAATCGCCATCGCCAAGCTGATGCATCGCTGAAGTCAGCCTAGAGTCGGTATCTTGTGAAGCGCCGATGGCTGAGCAGGTCTTCCTCTTTCGCAAAGCTGTTGAGTTCGGCGAGCAAACCCTGCGCGAGCTGCGCGGGCGAGGACTCGAAGACGAAGAAATTGGCCTCGTCAGGCTGTACCTGAAATACAAGGGCATCGGCTTCCGTTACGAGAACTGGGAGCTTGGCTTTGCTTACTACATGAAGTACACCCGGGACGCTTACAGCGGCGACGGCGAGCTCAAGTTTGTCCTCGAGGATGAATCCGATGTTCCCGACTGGCAGCGGCGGGTTCGAGACATCGATGAAACCCTGCGGCTGATGGACGACGAACTCGAGAACAACAGCGGCTCAGAGTTTTTCGCCTGGATGGCGGCCACCCTGAACAAACTCAAAAACGTCGCCCGCAGCTAACGCAGACCTGTCAGCCCAGCGAGGCAACCTCATCGCGCTTGGGAGCGCGCCAACTGCCATGACGGCGGTAGCCATCAAGCAAAACAATGGCCAACCAAAGGAAGGGGACACCAAACTGGGCAGCAAACACAGGTGGAGAGAATTCCATCAGCGCAGTCGCAGAGGTCTTACTTTCAATCTGCATCTGAGTCTCAGGTTTTCGGTTGCTGGTCTCAAAATGAGACGCTCAATTGAGAATTCTTTGTGCTCAGGCGGGGGCGCCGGCCCCGTCTCCATGGCCTGCGAATCGCCTGGGTGAGATCTGATGAGCGCCTTGGATTGGGCATGCGCCGTTGATCGAGGAAATACCCCTCATTCGCTAACAAGCGAACCAATATCAGCATCTCCAGAGCGAGGATTCGCACGGGACGTCAACACCTAAACCCAGCAAAGCGAGCATTTTTCGGCGTTGATGTGTTGATTGCGACGACTTTGCGCCTTTAACAATCCTTTCCACTCATCATCAATCGCATAAGCTCCTAGCAAGCCTGAAACTTCGGATTCAGCCTGATCGGGTTAGGCTTTCTGGCCCAGTCATGCTGTTTTGTCGTCAACACTGAGAGGAGTTGGTTACGTCTCCGTTTGGGTGATCATCTGGGGCTTTGTGGGCTCAGTCATTGATTGGCCTCTGCTGCAAAACGACATCTACGCCGTCTATTCCCTCGGCCAGGCCATCACCTTTGGCGGCACTGCCCTGGCCTGCATTGCCCTGGCCATCAAACTGGCCCCCCGTTGGCTCAATAGCGATGACTAAGCCGTCTTTTCAATACGAGCCAGTCGAGGCCTTCGGAGAGAGCCTCACCACAGCCAAACCTTGGAACAAGCAGGCCTTGGTGGTGGTGGAACGTCTCAATGGTCGCGTGGCCATGGTGGGATTCAGCGCCGCTGTGGTGGGGGAGTGGATCAGTGGCGAAGGAATCACTGGCCAGCTGCTGGGCGTTCTGCAGTGGTATCTGAACCTGGGCTGACCATGGACGTTCTCGAGCTGTTCCCTCGGCACATCCTGGAAGGGGATCTAGAGCCGGCCCTGCTGACCCCCCTGCAGCGCCATGCCAAGGCCGTGCTGCAGCAACCGGAACGCAGCCCCGATGCCTCGGCAAAGTTGGCAGGGCAGCTCACCCAGCAACGGGAGCTCTCCCTGCAGGAGCCAGCCGTCGCCGAGCTGTGCAGCAGCGTTCTTTTGCCCGGTTGTGAACGCTGGATCCGCCATGTGATCGACAAACAGCCCCCCCAAGGGCGCGGGCCATGGACACCGGGTCGTTATCAGTTGCGGATGGTGGATGTTTGGCTCAACAGCCAGCAAGCCGGTGATTACAACCCCACCCACACCCACGGCGGCAGCTTTTCAGGGGTGATTTTTCTGCAGGTGCCACCGCAGATCAACGGCGAGAGCTTCGATGGCCAACTCTGTTTTCATGGCCCAGAGGAGTGGCACATTCAGAGCTTCCGCACGGGAATGGCCCACTACGTGTTGCCCAAACCGGGCCGCTTTTACATCTTTCCGGCATGGCAACCGCACTCGGTCATGCCCTTTCGGGGCGATGGGGCGCGGTGGTCTTTGGCCTTCAATGTGATGGCCATTCCTCAGCCGGCAGGCAACACAACAGCACGCAATCTCTCGCTATCCAGCAATCGCCCACGCCGGCAAGGATTTTGAAATCCAAACAAAGTCAACCAATTGGTGTTTTAAAACACCCTTTTTTGGTTGTTAGACATTAAAAATTAAAAACCCCATCACCCAACCATGAGCCAGTCACACTGGGCTGTGCTGGACGGCTATTTGAGCCAGCCTAAAACCAAAAAAGAAAAGAGCTTTGCCCCAACCGCAACGACCAAGCGATCGGCAGCCGTGAAAACCCCCAGCGCAGATTTGAATTGGGAAGAGCTCCTGGGTCGCAAGTGAATCCAAAGCAAGCCCTTGTCTTACTGGCGAGTTGGAGCTTGCTCTTGAGTGGCCTTGCCGCTTGTTCAACTGCTGATCAAAACGACATCAGCGCAGCCGATGCACAGGCCCATGCCGACAGCATCTGCTTAACCAGTCAGCAGCTTGATCGCGACAGCGCACAGTTGATGGCGGACATGGCTGATGCGATGGCCGCGGAACCGGGAGTCAAAGATCAACCGACACGGACGGCGATCGCTGGTACGGCAATCGCCCGATCACGCGGCTGCGTGGATTAAATCAGCTTTTGCACTGAATGGATTGACGCCCTGTGCCCTGAGAGAAGTCCAAGCTGTAAGGCGCCGGCACCTTGGCAATCAGCCAACTCTCGCCGAAGTTGTCGACCGCCTTGCCGCCGCGCGGCGGGGCGGTGTCAACAGCGAAGTGATAGGTGGCTGTTTCTCCACTGGGTTGAGCCACTTCAATCGCAAAGCCGTAGTCCACCACACGGGTGTTGCGCCAACCGCCGCCGTTGAAGCGGCAGGAGAGTTGTCGTGTTGTGGGCGGTTCAGGCTCACCGGCAGCAGCAACAGCCGCCATGGGTGTGAGCAGCGCTGAGACCGCAACAAGGGGAAGCCAGCAACGCACGATGAGTTGTCGTCTCACCCATTAATGGCAACAAACCTGTCGTGCGGCCAAAGCTCGTCGCAATCAGCGCTGCCGCTGATTCCACTGCTTGATCCAACGCTGGTGCCAAGGGGTGATGTCGATAGGCCGCGTGGGATCCAGATCAAAGGATTCACGCAGTGGAGATTGCTCCACTTCACGGCGCAATTGACGCAAGGCAAAAAACAGAACGATCGCTCCAATCCCCGCAAACAACAACAAAAACGGCAGCGCTGATATCAGCACCATCGCCAGCAGGACTGCGCCACTGAGCTGGGCCAAAACCACCAGCCAACGCGCCTGAGGTTGAGAGGGGGGGAGGTAAGGCATTGGCTCAAGCCTGCCATGCTTCGGCTGCCTCGGCAGAGAGGAGTGCCGTACCCAGAGGTACGGCACTCCTGCATCGAATGCCTCAACCGGGGCGGCCTTATGCGGATTGACTTTGAGCTAGCGGCTGTGTCATGAACGAATCAGCCTGCCCATGGCAGGCGTCGAGCGACTTGCCGTTCCTCGCGAGGTGGAGGGACGGCTTTCTTTTCGGCGCAGATGTCCTTCACAATCGGTGGCATCAGCGAGCCGCCACTGTCCATGAAAGAAACGGGTTTCACCGAAGTGGCATTGCGGACAGCCGCCAAGGTTTTCGCCGCTGCAGGCCTACTGGCACTGCTGTTTTGGCTGGGCTGGGTGATGATCGATGTTGAGCACATGAACTCCGGCTTCACCCTGCCCTGATTCCTGCTTGTCCTGACAGGTGGAACACAGCACCTCGCCGCGCAGGCGCCGGTAGGTGGCCATGGATCGCTCAATCGATAGCCCGCAGCCGCGGCAGCTGAACAATGGGGGCATCGGCCAGCAGCGAAGGGACTGATCCTGACTCTGCCTGAGCAAACGATCGGTAGCCAGCAAGGCAAATCACACCATCGACTTAATGGTCAAAGCCGCCGTTGCAAATGCGCTCGGGGATCGCCACGTTGCCAAGCCTGTACTCCAGGGGAATATTGCTGGCCTTGAGATGGGCCTCGATGCCATCAACGCAGCGGTTAAAGCGGCGAGCTTGCTGAGCCATCGGAGCCACTTGAATCGCGAAATAGATCACTGAAAACGTGGCCAGCACCGGATACAGGTGCGCATTGATCAAATCGCGAGCCGAAGACATGGCAGAGGCAATCTCTGCGCTCATGCTGACTCACTCAATCAGGAGGAACAGCGCCAGGCCAAACAGAATCAAGAGGACAGGCTTGAGAACAGCCACCAACGCATAGAGCCCAGCCAAGAGGGCCGGCAGGCCGAGCAGCCACGCCAGCAATCCACTCAACAAATCCAGCAGTGGCATCAGCCCATGGGCTCTGGCTTGGTTATAGAGCTCAAGCCACTTCCGGGCACCACCCCTGTTCCAGCTCCCGGCGCACCAACCACTGATCACATCGCCTGGTGAGGTGATCACCACTGACGATCAGCCGCTGCTTCCAACCGCACGCCAGCACCGTGTGACCATCGCCATCAGCGCTGAAGCGAAAGTGCTGGCAGGTGATGCATACGCGGCTGCAACGGGACCGCCTGAGCTCTGCTGGCTCCAAATAAGTCCAAGACTCGTCCACAACCATGCACACGCATCAGTACACCTGTACTAGCTGCGGCGGCGAGGCATGGCAAGCGCTGCTTGCACTTTTTTTATGTCGCCATCAAACAATCTCGCCATCATGAAATCAGTGACGTGGGCGCGGCCATGCGCGTTGGGTTTTTGCCCTTTGGGCTGGTGGCATTGCTGGGATTGAGCGCCTGCAGCGCCATCCAAAACAGCGGCCAAGATCAACCCACCATCAGCATCGAGCTCGATACGGCTGATCCCGCCAAGAGCGAGGGCACCCTGCAGAGCAAACCAACGCCTGTGAGCTTTCAGGTGGGCTACGGCAAGTACGGCATTGCCTGCGCCGATACCAGCTTTCGCGAAGGCGAAACACCCTTGGGCACCTTCAAGGTCAACGCGATCTTGACCCCCGATCGCTTTGAGATGGACTCTGCCCTGATCAAGCAGTCCGGCAAATCCAAGGAGTACCTGGAACAGAATCTGTTTAAGAACATGAGCGCCATCGACTTCAAGGGAGATGGCGAAACCGGTGAATACGGCAAGGGCTACATCAGCCTCATGCCCCTGACCGAAACCGAGCAGCCGTTCAAGTTCAACGAATACGACGGCAAGTTCCGCTGGTACAGCTTTGCGATCCATGGCACCAACAACAACAGTCGGGTTGGCCAAAAGATCACGGGGGGCTGCATCAATGTTGATGACGCCACCATGGCCACACTGCTCAAGAGCGTGAAGCTGGGCGATGAGGTCGTTGTCAGCAGCGACGGCCCCTGCAACGAATAAATCCCCTACCCAGCTCAGGGCAGTTGGGCTAGAGCTGGGAAATGAAAAACGTGATTTGCTCCAGCTGCGGAGCTCGCGTGCAGATCGCAAGCCACGCAGCAGCTTTTGTGGGTCTTGAATCGATCTGCCCCAGCTGCCTCAACCAACGCAACGACGCTTCCGCCAAGGTCAAAAAAGCTGACCAACCGCTGCCGCAATCGTGGCGCTGGGCCTGGCTCAAGCGACCATGGAGGCGCAGCAAAGCGATTTAGCGCACCCCACACCCCAGCCCTGTGAATCCCAAAGTCTTCTGGAGCCTGATTGCCATCCTGGCCGCCCTACAGGGATGGTTTTGGCTCCGGGCCGGCCACATCTAGGCGAGGAACCATGATTCGCCTCCTCTACTTCAGCCTCCTGGTTTATTTGGCCGTGACGCTATGGAAGCTGATCAGCCGCCAGCTTCAGGCATCACAGCAGGACGAGACGCCAGCCAGTGAAAGCGTGATTGATGTTGAAGCCAAAGATGCCGACTAAATCACTTCCTCACCTGCGGGAAGTTCAGTGATCAAGCATTAAAAAAGGAGCTGCAATTGCAGCTCCTTTTGATCCATCGGGGCGATAGGATTCGAACCTACGGCATCCGCCTCCCAAAGACGGCGCTCTACCAAGCTGAGCTACGCCCCGGTGGGAGACCACACCCTAGCTGAAAGCCTCAGCCCAGCACGCCCTTAAAGCGACCAGACGGGCTGCTGGCAAGCGCCTTGCTCCTTGACCTGGCGCTGAACAACGCAGCGATAGGCGTGGGATCCACCGGGCAACCGGCCGGGTTGCAGGAGGTAAGTGAGTACGAAAGGAGCCCACATCAAATGCAGCCAAGCCATTTGAAGCAGATCGAATTTAATTTCAAGGTAGCCAAATAAGACCAGCCGGACCCAGCCTCAGATTGAATTAATTATTGGCCAGAGGAAATACTCAAAATCAGGCCAACTTGAGCTGCTCGGCTAATGCCATGGCACTACGCAATGCGCCCTCCCCGCAGCCATATCCCGGGCCCAGGATCCAGTCGCCAGCCAATCCCACCGAACTCTTGGAACACCACTGCAACTCCGCCGGCAATCCACCAGCGGTTGGAACCGCAGCACCCCAGCGCATGACGCCATAGGACTCGGCCTGCTCAAGGGCTTGTTGCAACTGAGGCCATGGCTGCAATACCGCCGGAAGCGCCGAACGCAAGCGCTGCTCGTGATGGCGCAGCAAAGCGGGCTGACTCTCCGGCGTGATGCTTTGGCCGTCATCGAGGCCATGCACCACCAGCCCGAGGCGGCCATCGCTTTGCAGTTGCAGCACCAGCCGCTCGATACCCCAACGCTGTTGCGCTTCGTCGTTCAGCCAGACCTGACGCGGAAGATCACTGATCTGCGTAGCTGGCAACGCCAGCATCCAATTCCAGCGAACGCTGGCCTCAATCCCGGCAATGGCCTGCAAAGCGGCATCCAACTGAGGATCAGCTCCGATCGGGACGGCTGTGCGGAGCGGCGGTTCCCCCCAAGCCAGCATCGCCAGCGAACGGGGATGGGCCAACAGCGTTCCCGTCAACACGAGACGTTTGGCGGCAAACACCTCGGTACGCTCGGCGTTGGCCAGCAACCAGCGACCTGAGCTGTGCTCGAGCCAACGCAGGCGACAACCAAACGCGCTCTGATGCTGACCAGGGACTTGGCGCAGCAGAGCTTCACAGACGCTTGCCATGGTGGGCGAGCCCGCGTAACTGAGCCCTTGGGGCGGCCCATCGATCCGCTGCGCCGCCCCATCAAGCCAAACGAGCGGACGCTGTTCCTCCACCAACACCCCTTGATCCAGAAGGGGTTGCAACAGCTCAGCGATGGCCCCTTGCGGAGGGGCGGAGAAATTCAGTGCTGGAGCTCCATGGTCGAGCCGCCAAATCGGATCGCTGCGATGTCTGCGGCTGGAGGCGCGCCCGCCAGGGCCACGGCCCGCTTCGATCAACAGGGTGCTGCCATCAAAACCGCTGCGCCCCAAACACTGGGTGAGGGCGCAACCGGCGAGGCCGGCACCAACAATGGCGAGGTCGACCTCGATCACACGATCAAATCTATGGGTCGCCTGAGATTCGAACTCAGGACCAGCCGGTTAAAAGCCGGATGCTCTACCGCTGAGCTAGCGACCCGTGCCCCAAGGGGCGAAACCGAAAATTATCACGCGCACCACCCCAGCCCCATGAGCTCTGCTCCCTGGCCTCAGCCCAACCTCCGCAACGCCGCCTGGGTGGCACCGAGCGCTGTGGTGATTGGTGATGTTCAGCTGGAGGCAGGCGCCAGCCTCTGGCCCACCGCCGTGGCCCGTGGGGACCTCGCCAGCATCCGCATTGGCGAAGGCAGCAATGTTCAAGACGGGGCCGTGCTGCACGGCGATCCAGGTGATCCGGTGCTGATTGGCCGCGATGTGACCATCGGCCACCGGGCCGTCATCCATGGCGCCACCCTCAACGACGGCTGCCTCATCGGCATCGGCGCCATCGTTCTCAATGGGGTGACCGTGGGGGCCGGCGCCCTGGTGGCAGCTGGGGCTGTGGTGACCAAAGATGTGCCGGCCGGCGCCCTGGTGATGGGCGCACCAGCAGCGGTCAAGCGAGAACTCAGTTCTGACGCGGTAGCCGGCCAACGCAGCCATGCCCAGCACTACCGCCAGCTCGCTGAGCAGCACGCGGCTTTGGGCTGAGTTGCCAGCGAATTGCTGCAAAAGGCAAAAGGCCTTCCAGCAACTGCGGATTATTCCGTAGGATCAGCGCCGTTTTGTGCTGCTAGCCCATGGATCTCCGGCTCGTCCTGGTCGCCTCTCCGATCCTGCTGGCTGTGGGTTGGGCTGGTTTCAACATCGGTCGTGCCGCAGTTGGCCAGCTGCAGCTCATGCTGAAGAGAGCACGCGGTTGAGCCGTTGAACGTTTTGGTGATCGGAGCCGGCCTCGCCGGCACCGAAGCCGCCTGGCAGGTGGCTCAAGCAGGACTTCCGGTCACCTTGGTGGAGATGCGGCCGCTGCGCCGCTCGCCAGCGCACCACAGCAGTGAATTTGGTGAGCTGGTCTGCAGCAACAGTTTTGGAGCATTAAGCAGTGATCGGGCCGCCGGCCTGCTGCAAGAGGAGTTGCGGCGCCTGGGGTCGTTGGTGATCAGCACCGCAGACCACCACGCCGTGCCAGCGGGCGGGGCCCTTGCTGTTGATCGCGGCCGCTACAGCGCAGCCCTCACTGAAGCGCTCGACGCCCATCCCCTGGTGACGATCGAGCGGCGGGAGCAGCAGCGCCTGCCTGAACCTGGGCAAATCACGGTGCTGGCCACCGGCCCGCTGACCAGCGAACCATTGGCGGAAGACCTGCGCGCCTTCACCGGCCGCGAGGACTGCCATTTTTTTGATGCCGCTAGCCCCATCGTTGAAGGCGAGAGCATCAACCTGGAGGTGGCGTTCCGTGCCAGCCGCTACGACAAAGGCGATGCGGATTACATCAACTGCCCGATGAATCAGGAGCAGTACCTCGCCTTCCGCGAGGCCCTGCTGACGGCAGAACAAGCCGAGCTCAAGGACTTCGAAAAAGACAGCGCCACGTTCTTTGAGGGCTGCCTGCCCATTGAAGAGCTGGCCCGCCGCGGTGAAGACACCATGCGCTACGGCCCGCTCAAACCAATCGGGCTTTGGGACCAGCGCTGGGGAGATGTCACCGACCGCGATGTGCGCCGGGCCAAGCGTGCCTATGCGGTGGTGCAACTGCGCCAGGAGGACAAAGACGGCCGGCTCTGGAACCTGGTGGGCTTCCAGACCAACCTCAAATGGGGTGAGCAAAAGCGGGTTTTACAGCTCATCCCCGGGCTGGAGAACGCCAGCTTCGTGCGCTTTGGGGTGATGCACCGCAACACCTTCTTGGAAGCCCCACAGCTGCTCCAGCCAACCCTGCAATTCCGCCAGCGGCCCAGCCTTCTGGCGGCAGGTCAAATCACCGGCACCGAGGGCTATGCGGCCGCTGTGGCTGGCGGCTGGCTAGCGGGCACCAACGCAGCCCGGATCGCCCGCGGCGATGCCCCCATCGACCTGCCGGCCACCACCATGGCTGGAGCCTTGACCCACTTCATCAGCGAGGCCCCCAGCGGCAAATTCCAACCGATGCCCCCCAATTTCGGTCTGCTGCCGGAGCTGCCCGAACGCATCCGCGACAAACGCCGCCGCTACGGGGCCTACCGCGATCGAGCCCTGGCCGACCTCGCCCCCTTCAGCTCAGCCCCTAAGGTCGCCGAAGCCACTGCAGCGGCCCTGTGAGCAGCAGCCCGGATTGGGACGTGATCGTGATCGGCGCCGGGATTGGCGGCCTGGTTACCGCCAGCCAACTGGCAGCCAAAGGGGCCAAGGTGCTGGTGCTGGAGCGCTATTTGATTCCTGGAGGTAGCGGCGGCAGTTTCAAACGGGCCGGCTACACCTTCGATGTGGGCGCCTCCATGATTTTTGGCTTCGGCCAAAAAGGCCATACCAACCTGCTGACCAGGGCCCTCGCCGATGTGGGGGAGCACTGCGACACCATCGCTGACCCGGTGCAGCTGGAATATCACTTGCCAGGCGGCCTGAACGTGGCCGTCGATCGCAATTACGAAAGCTTTGTCGAGCGGCTGAGCAGCCTGTTTCCCCATGAAGCCAAAGGGATCCGCGCCTTCTATGACACCTGTTGGCAGGTGTTCCGCTGCCTCGATGCGATGCCGCTGCTCTCCCTCGAGGATCCGGCCTATCTCGCCAAGGTGTTTTTCAGGGCTCCACTGGCTTGCCTAGGGCTTGCCCGCTGGCTGCCGTTCAATGTCGGCGATGTGGCCCGACAACACATCAATGATCCCCAGCTGCTCCAATTCATTGACATGGAGTGCTTCTGCTGGTCGGTGATGCCAGCAGATCTCACCCCGATGATCAATGCCGGCATGGTGTTTTCCGATCGCCATGCCGGCGGCATCAACTACCCCAAAGGCGGCGTTGGCACGATTGCCTGCAGGTTGGTGAGTGGCCTCGAACGCCACGGCGGCCAGATCCGCTACAAGGCCCGTGTCACGCGCGTGCTGATGGACGGCAGCCAAGCCGTTGGCGTTGAACTCGCCGATGGCGAGACAATCCATGCTCGACGCGTGGTCAGCAATGCCACCCGTTGGGACACCTTCAGTGGGGAAGGTTCAGCCAAAGCGCCGCTGGTGGATGCCGATCACACACCCGCACGGGAGGCGCGTTGGCGCAAGCGCTACAAGGCCTCGCCCTCGTTCCTCTCGCTGCACCTGGGAATCGATGCCGCATTGGTGCCCAGCGGTTTCCACTGCCACCACCTGCTGCTGGAGGACTGGCAGGCCATGGAAGACGAGCAGGGAGTGATCTTTGTGTCGATGCCCAGCCTTCTGGATCCTGAGCTGGCCCCCAGCGGACGGCACATCTTGCACTGCTTCACGCCTTCGGCAATGGAGCACTGGCAAGGCCTGGGGCCAGAGGCCTACAAGGCCAAAAAGCAGGCGGATGCCGACCGCTTAATCCAACGCCTCGAGACCTTGCTCTTGCCTGGCCTCAGTGGCGGCATCCATCACCGCGAAGTGGGGACCCCGCGCAGCCATCGCCGCTTCCTTGGCCGTCACCAAGGCAGCTATGGCCCGATCCCAGCGCTGCGGCTGCCCGGCCTGCTGCCAATGCCGTTCAACCGCACCGGCGTCGATGGCCTCTACTGCGTTGGCGATTCCTGCTTCCCGGGGCAAGGGCTCAATGCCGTGGCCTTTAGTGGCTTTGCTTGTGCCCATCGGATCGGTGCTGATCTAGGGCTCAATCCCTGGGCTTTACCCCAATGACGCCAGCGCCCCATCGCGCAGGTTGAGGTAGATCGCCCCGAGACCCTTGGTGAGAAATTCCACGCCAATGGCCAGGGTGAACAGGCCCATCAGCTTGATGAAGATCGTCACCCCCACCTCCCCCAGCCAAGCCATGATCCGGCTGCTGAAGCGAAAGATGGCGGTGTTCACCAGCACCAAGATCACAATCGCGCCCAGCAGGTTGAGCGCGGTGCCACTGCGGTAGGCCGTTTCGGCAAACAGCACCACCGCAGAGAGCGTTCCGGCACCAATGGTGAGCGGAATACCGATCGGCACCACTGCCGCGGAATAAAACTGCGCATCACTGAGGTCAGGCGCAGGTGGGATTGCAGCCGATGCCGCAGCACCAGTGGGCAATGGCGTGCGTGAGTTCATCATCTCGAGGCCCACACCGCCAAGCAGCAGGCCGCCCGCGATCTGAAAGGCACTGACGGAGATTCCGAAAAAATCGAGGATGCGGGTGCCCACCACCATGAACAGCACCAGCGTGATCAAGCAGGCCAAGCCGCTCATCAGGATCAAGCGCTTCACCTTGGCGCGCGGCATGCCCTGGGTATGGAGCAGAAACGCGCCCAACGCCGACACGTTGTTGCCGATGGCCAGCAGACCAATCAGATAGTGCTGAAACGAACTGGTCTCCATCAATGGTGGAAGGGCCGATGCTCAGGATTGGGATCGGGCATCGGGCTGCTGAGTTGCTGGAACCAATCCACCGCGTTCTGAAGATCCCGCAGCAATAGATCGGCCATATCGCGCGTGAAACCAGCTCGGATCACAAAGCGCAGCACGGCTAGATCCTCACAAGCCGCCGGCATGGTGTAGGCGGGAACTTGCCAACCGCGGGCCCGCAGGCGTTCGGAGAGTTGAAACACCGTCCAGGTGTCCACCGAGTCCTCGAGGGTGACGGCAAAGACCGGGAGCTGCCCGCGGGGATGGCTCAGCAACTTCATCGGTGCCATCGCTGCAATCGAATCAGCGAGGTAGGAGGCCGTGGCCTCCAGGCAAGCCATGCGCTGGCAATAGCCGGCATGGCCCAAATGGATGAAGTTGAAGTACTGCGCCACCACCTGGGCTCCCGGCCGGGAGAAGTTCATGCCGATCGTTGGCATCTGGCCGCCGAGGTAGTTGACGTTGAAGCGCAGCTCCTCGGGCAGATCGGCCTGCTCCCGCCACAACACCCAGCCCACACCGGGGAGAACACCACCGTATTTGTGGCCGCTGGTGTTGATCGACTTCACGCGGGGCAGGCGGAAATCCCAAGGCAACTCAGGCGAATTAAACGGCGCCACAAAGGCACCGGACGCCCCATCAACGTGGATGGGAATGTCGAGCCCCGTGCGCTCTTGCAGCTGATCGAGCCCCTGCTGGATCGCTTCAATCGGCTCGTAGCTGCCATCAAAGGTGCTGCCAAGCACACCCACCACGCCAATGGTGTTCTCATCGCAGGCCGCCACCGCGCCCTCAGCGGTCATCTGCAGGTGGTCGCGTGAGATCGGCACCATGCGCGCCTCCACGTCGAAGTAGGCGCAGAACTTGTCCCAACAGATCTGGGTGTTGGTGCCCATCACCAAATTCGGGCGGCGATCATCCAGGCCTTGGGCGGCGCGGCGTTGACGCCAATGCCAGCGCAACACCATGCCGCCCAGCATGCACGCTTCGCTGGAGCCGGTGGTGGAGGTGCCAACGGCCGCCTCAGGATCTGGGGCATTCCACAGCCGCGCCAGCATGCGCAGGCAGCGATTTTCCAGCTCGGCGGTTTGGGGATATTCGTCCTTATCGATCATGTTCTTGTCGGCGCACTCGCGCATCAGATGCAGCGCTTCTGGCTCCATCCAGGTGCCGACAAAGGTCGCCAAATTGAGCATGGCGTTGCCATCCAGCATCAAGTGGTCGTGGATGAGCTGATAAGCCAGATCGGCATGCAATCCATGCTTTGCCAGCTGATCTCGCGGCAACACGGCATCGGTGTGATTGCGTTGCTGCAGGCGATGGCCGAGGTTGGTCTCAAGGTCAAGACCAGGGCGAGAAGTCTCCACAGGGAACGCACATCGAGATCAACCCCCTCAGTGGTAGCTACCGCTCCAGGGCAAAGGAATCATTCCTAAAGTCGTTGCCATGTCTGAGCCCCCCAGCAACAGCGACGGATTGCACGTCTACCCGATGGCTCCGCTGATCCGCAGCACCCTGGTGCTGCTGTATCTGGCGCTGGTCTTGCCACTGCCCGCCTTCGCCACCGGACCGATGCGGCTATGGCTGTTGGTGATGGTGGTGTTGGGTTTGGTGTTGGTGCTGGCTTTGGTGAGTGAACGGGTGGAGCTCAGCACGGAAGGTTTGCGGGTAGGCCCCGCTCCCTGGTGTGGCGGAGTGCTCAAGCGGGGATGGCAGCTGAGCTGGGGTGATGTCAAAGCATTGGTGCCTGTGGGCACCAGCCAAGGAGGACGCGTCTATTACATCCGTGGCGGCAGCCAAGCCCATCTACTGCCGCAACGCGTGGAGCGTTTTGACGATTTCCTGGTTCGGTTCAGCAGCGCCAGTGGGCTGGAAACCAGCAACGTGCAACGGCTGACGCCGCCCTGGACCTACCAAGTGCTGGCGATCTCAAGCGGGTTGATGCTGGCCATTGAGCTGTTGGCTGGCCTCCGCTGGATCACCCAGCTCTAACGAGCGTTCCGGGAGGTTGTCGAGGCTGAAGCGATAGCCCTGCTGGCGCACTGTTTCGATCCCGCCGCCTTCACCAAGACCGGCCTGCTCGAGCTTGCGGCGCAGGGTGAGCACTTGGGTGTCAACAGAACGGGGACCACCACTAAAGGGAGGCCAAGCCATGGTCAACAGCTCCTGGCGGCTGCGCACATGACCAGGGGGCATCAACAGCGCGCAGAGGAGTGCGAATTCCCGTGGGCTGAGCTCCACGGGTTGATCGCGCAATGTGACTTGCCGCAGCAGTAGATGAACATTGAGGGGACCAACGGTGACCTGCTCCTGCAACCCTCCACTGCGGGTCAGCAATTTGCGGCAGCGGGCCGCCATTTCCTCTAAGCCAAAGGGCTTGCGCAGCACGTCTTCTGCGCCGGAGTCGAGCAGGGAAACCACTGCCTCAGCCCCGGTTCGGGCCGTCAACACCATCACCGGGCAGCGCAGCTGGGCGCCCAGCTTGAGAGCTGTGGTCTCTTCGAGCAATTCAGCGCTGACCAGCAAATCGGGCTGCTGATCGAGGCACAACTGCATGGCTTCAGCCGCCGATGCGACAGCGGCTGTCATATGCCCGTCTTGACGCAAACGCTGCGCCAGCACCATCCGCAAGGTGGGATGAGGCTCCACCACAAGGATGCAACTGGCGTTGGACGCCTCAGAGGCAGACACACATTTAGACCTGTTACCTCTACCGTAAGCGGGTTTCTTCGGCATGCTGGTAACAGGCGATGCCTTACCAGCTGTCCCCCCATGACTGCGTTACAGGACCCTGACGCAATCCGCCACTTTCAAAGCCTGATCGACGCCTGTCAGGAACTGACCTTGCGACACCACAGCCCCTCGGAACTGAGGCTGTATGCCGATGGATTCATCCATGCGCTGCGCCGCAGCCAACAACTGGATCCCCTGAGCCAGCGGCGATTCGAAGAATTCATTGATCGCTGGCTGATGGATCCATCCAGCTTCTTTGGCCCTGACGGGGATCCGCGCACCCTGTTTGAAACCGAGCGCCGCTAAATCTCAGCCAAAGCAATAGTGCTTTTTCACGGCTTGGTGCACCTGCCAGGTGCAGCGCAAGCCAGCGCTGAACTCCACAAAATCCCCTGCACCAAAGCGAACGGGTTCTCCGTTCTCCGGGGTAACCGTCACATCACCCTCGAGCAGCAAACAGCGCTCGCGCTGGTCGTACTGCCAGGGGAAGGTGCTGGCATCACAGCTCCAGATCGGCCACTGGCGAGCCTGAAACGCATCAATCTGTTGCTCTGAGCAACCGCGGGTGACCTCAATCACCGCGATCAGCTGGCCAGGGCCACCGTTACGGTTTCGCGCAGCTCACCGGAGTTGTACATCTCGATCATGATGTCGGAACCGCCCAGAAATTCACCGTTGAGGTACACCTGAGGAATGGTGGGCCAATTGGAGAACTCCTTGATTCCCTGACGAATCTCCATGTCGGAGAGCACATCAAAGGTTTCAAAAGGAACTCCCAACGAGTGGAAGATTTGCACCACGTTGTTGGAGAAACCGCACTGGGGCATGAGCTTGCTGCCCTTCATGAAGATGAAGACAGGGCTCGAGGCAACCAGGGTTTCGATCCGGCTTTTGAGCTGAGCGTCCATAACGGGATTGGCTAGATGGAAACCCTACGAGGGGCAAGAGGTGGAAAGAGCCAAGGCGTGAATGGCCTCGCTGGCGAGCTCCTGGCTAAGGGCTCCATAGACGAGTTGATGCTGTTTGACCCGTGTGAGATCACGAAAGCCCTCAGAAACCACGGTGACTTGCAAGTGATCACCGCCTCCGGTGAGGTCTTCAACTTGAACCTGCGCATCAGGCAAGGCTTGGCGGATGGCCGCCGCTACGGCATCGGGTTGAACCATGAAATGCCCTGAAAATCAGTTGGATCGCGGAGCAGGTGCGTTGTAGGGGATGGAGACAAAGCCAATCTCCAGCAGCTGCTGATACGCCTTACGGCCATCTTCGTTGGCCGGGGTCATCAACTTAATGACTTCCACCAGCAGAGGGACAGCCACCTCAGCCTGGTTTTCACGGCGATAGGCCGCGGCCAGACGGAGATTGGCTGAGGCCAGTGCCTGAATCGCTTCACGGCCTTTGGCATCCATCGCCCTGGGAATCCGCGCATCGAGGCCGCGGAATGCGCCGCTCAGATCCCGATAAAACGAAAGCAATGAACGGGCCGCATTGCGGGCCTTGTCATAAGAATCGATCGCAGCGCTCAGATCACCGCTGGCTGCTTCAGAATCGCCTCGCGCCAACAGTTCATTGACGGCACTGATGTTGAAGGTGTCGCCGCTGGAGCTGGCAACAACTTCTTGCACACCGGTTTCGGCCTGGGCCAACGCGGGCACTGGGGCGAACAGGAGGGCCAGGCTGGCCGAAAGCAGAAGACGGCGCATAGGCCTGAGAACTCCGAGCGATGGCGGGAATCTAGGCCTCGTTTTCACCAGCGGCGATGCAGCTGCGGGCCGCTTCCTCAGCCGAACGCATGCCCTGTTGGATGCGTTCAGCCAAGGCCAACGCCGCCGCTTTGCCACTGCCTTCCAAGCGGAGCTGGGGACCAAAACAGAGCGCAGCGCAATCCCCCCAACGGGGCAGCCGGCGGGTGTAGGCAATCCCAATTGGAATGACAGGGACAGAACCCAATCCTTTGGTTTGAGCCAGCGATGCCAAACGAGGCAATCCCGGAGCAACCGTGATGGGAGCCCCGTCACGGTTGATTCGTCCCTCAGGGAACAGCACCACCTGCTGCTGATCGGCCAACAAATCCAAGGCGTAGCGAAGGCTGGCGGTGCCTGGCTTGCTCTGATCAATGGCAAAGCAACCAAGACGGTGCAGAAACCAACCCTGCAATCCGCTCATCTCGGTTGTGGTGACCATGAAGCGGCAATCGCGGCCGCTGACGCGCCGACCAGCCGCTTTGGGCAAGATCAAGGCATCCCAACGGGCGCGATGGGTGGGTGCCAACAGCACCGGGCCGTCAGTGGGCAAATGTTCCGCGCCAAGAATGGAGATTCGACGAAAGAACAGCCGTAA
>CENU01051971.1_pt1 | contig 17235 bp, 21 predicted proteins | sample 361331 | NCBI WGS metagenome assembly CENU01 (sample SAMEA2619766, study PRJEB7988) | marine metagenome | isolation source: saline water (ENVO:00002010), including | reverse complement strand
CTGGAGGCTAATATGACTTCGTACTATAGAGGCATTAAAGTAACTCGCCAAAATAATACTAATCAAAGCTCAGCTGTTGACAAAGTATTAAATTATAGAGGTGCTAAATACAATGCTTTAAAAATAAGCAAGTCAGCTAAACCATCAAGCGGTAATTATCGCGGTGTAAGCTGGTCAGCATAACTTATACATAAGTTAAAAAAAGGAAGGTTATTACCTTCCTTTTTTTATTTAACGAACATATTTTCATTTCGATAAACAATAAGAAAAACGTAAATATTTAATCTCTGCTTTGAATATTAAAAATAAAAAGTTAAATTAAGAGTCATGAAACCAGTATGTTTAGTTTTAGGGGCAGGTGCAGGCATTGGTGGGACTGTTGCAAAGAAGTTTGCCAAAGAAGGATTCCATTCATGTTTGTGCAGAAGATCTGATCAAAAAGGCTTAGATCAACTTGTTTCTGACATAGAACAAGAAGGTGGATCAGCAACAGGCTATTTAATAAATGCAATTGAAGAAAATGTCTTAGAAGAATTAATTCTAAAAATTGAACAAGACATTGGTCATATTGAAGTCCTTGTCTACAATCTTGGCGCTCAAACAGGAATGAAGCTACTAAACGAAACATCTTTAAAAGAGTTTGAGTGGGGCTGGAGAATGGCAAATCTTGGGCTATTTAGAGTAGCAAAAGTTTTAATGCCAATTATGGAAGATAGGAATGCGGGAACATTTCTTGTAACTTCGGCAACAGCAGCAATGCGAGGCAATAAAAATCAGCACTCTCACGCTGCGGCCATGGGGGGAAGAAGGTTGTTGTGTCAGACTTTAAACGCAGAATTTGCACCTAAGGGAATTCACATAGCACATATTGTCGTCGATGGCATGGTGGATGCTCCCGATACATTGGGAAAAATGCTTGGAAAAGAATTATTTCAACAACTGCGTGAGACTAAGGGAATGGAACATGACGGCTTGATTTTGCCTACAAGCGTTGCAGATACTTACTACTATATATCTCAACAACATCGTTCTGCTTGGACACATGAAATTGACATCAGGGCTTTCTCAGATGTAGCTTGGTGGAATAGTTAGTTTAATTTTTGATACTCAATCCAATCAATTAGAAATCTTTTTTTATTTGGATAAGCTTGATTTGAGCAATTTTTGTCATTGCAAAAAGCACTTTTATCAACCCAATAGTCGTCATATATCCCGCCAGCCGCAACATTAATAATTAAGTAATAAGATGAATTAAATGGGTATCCAAATTCTTTAAATGACTCCATATCTGAGTTAACTGAAAAATATGGTTCCGTTTCGTCATTCAAATAGAAATTTATTTCGTTTTCAAGCCACTCTAGTGTAATTGAGTGAAAGTGATCTTGAAATTTTACTTTTTGTGGGATTAAGACTTCACCAACGAGCGTGGCTTTATTATTAGGCGTGAAACCAAAATGAAGAGCTGAACTTGATATATTTGATATCCTGCCTCGGTTTTCCATGATGTCAATTTCTCCACCTTTAGGCCAATTTATCTCTTTATCAGGCATCAACCAAAACGCCGGCCAGAATCCTATTCCACTAGGGACCTTAAAGCAGAAGGTAATTTTGGAAGGATATGTAAAGGATTTTTTGTTTTTAGAGTGAATTCTTGCAGATGTAAATTGATATTTTTTATATTTATTTTTATGGTAAATAGGTTGAATTTTTAAAAGCCCATCTTCAATAAATAAATTTTGATTTGTATTTAATTTTCCTCTGCCTATTCTGTAGTATTGCAATTCATTATTTCCCCATCCCGGAACAAGATTTCCTTTATAAATAAATGAATTACCTTTTGCATAAGTCCAATCTGATTTTGAAAGCTTTGGCTTTTCAAAATCTTCACTCCATGTAAGCAGGGCAGGATTTGTTTTTTCTTTGCAATATGAAACTTTTGATTCATCAAAAATAGGACTATTAATTTTTTTAGAAAATACTATGTCATTATTTGTTTGAGTAAATAAGTTTGGAGAAACAACTAGAAAATTAAATAGAAGCACAGGCACCAAAATCTTTTTATGATGTTTGCTCACCATTTAAGGCTTAATCCAATGCTTTAAACCCAGATGCTTGCTCCACTTCTTCATTATTAAAGTATTTTTCCATTTGCTCTAGGAGCCATTGACGGTCTTCGTCTTTTGAAAGATCTAAATGTTTTTCGTTAATAAGAGTGGTCTGGTGAGATTTCCAAGATTCCCATGCTTCTAATGATACAGTTTCCATTAACTCTATTCCTTTACCACCTGGCATTGGAGGTATTGTCATGGCTGGTAATTCTTTTTGAAGCTTCTTGCAAAAAACTGTTTTATTCATAGTTCATTAATTACTTTGCTAATAGGTTTAGGAAGACCATATTGATCTATTCTATCTTTTTTTATCCATTTGTATTTTTTATTCGTATTAATTTTAGATTCATTTTCAGAAAGGTAGGTATTTAAGTTTATATTTAGAACTCTGTGTGTAAGTTCATGTTGAATTTCTTGACTCGATGTTAGTTTGAAAACCCCAGCATAGTTTTTTAACGATCTTGTCTCAAAAGGGATCCATAGATTTTTCCAGATTGAGCTATCTTCATTTTTTACGAGCAATAATGAATCTTTGGTTTGAATTAGAGATAAATTCATTGGAATAATTTTTTTTAGCTTAGCAACCTTCTTGCTTTTATTGATCGTAACATTAAATGCAGAAGCACATTGATTTTGAACGGGGCAATCTTTGCATGATGGATTAGTTGGGGTGCAAATTGTGGCTCCTAAGTCCATGATGCCTTGAGTATAAGCAAAGCAATTATCCTTATTAACAAATTGGCTAGACAGTTTCCATAACTCTCTTTCCTTAATTAAATTAAGGTTCTGATTAACCAATCTTGTTATAACTCTTTTCACATTTCCATCTAGTATTGGATGCGGATTTCTATAACCCAAAGACAAAATTGCTCCAGCAGTAGATTTACCAATTCCGGGAAGTTCAAGTAATTGATGAAATTCTTTTGGGAATTTATTGTTATATTTTTCTTTTATAATTTCTTTAGTCTTGAATATATTTCTAGCTCTACTATAGAAGCCAAGTCCAGACCATAATGCTAAGATTTGATCTTCACTTGCCTTAGATAATTTTTTTTGAGTAGGATATTTTTTAATGAAACTTTTAAAATACGGCGTCGCTGTTTTTACCTGAGTCTGTTGGAGCATAATCTCAGAGATCCAAATTCTGTATGGCGTGATTTTTTGCCTCCATGGTAAATCATGTCTTCCATTATCCAAGTACCACTGAACGATTTTTTGTGAGATTAGTTGTGTTTGATTATTCAAAAAGGTTCTCTTTGAAAGTTGGTTTTTCATTGCCTTTAAAGGAATAAATTATTGGGGCGCCAGTTGGAATTTCTAAAGCTATTACTTCTTCCTTCGATAAATTATCAAGTTGCATCACTAAAGATCTAAGTGAATTTCCGTGCGCAGCAATTAGGATATTTTCACCTTTTACGATTCTTGGCAGGATTGAGATATTAAAATATGGTAATACTCTTTCAGCAGTGTCTTTTAAACTCTCACCTCCAGGTGGCGGTACATCGTAAGATCTTCTCCAAATATGAACTTGTTCTTCTCCCCATTCTTTTCGGGCATCATCTTTATTAAGGCCAGAAAGATCTCCGTAATCTCTTTCATTCAAAGCTTGATTCTTTTTAATCTTAATGTCAGTTTGCTCTATGCCATCTAAAATTATTTGACCGGTAATTTGTGCTCTTTTGAGAGTTGAAGTGAACATAACTGAGAATTGAATATTTCTTTGTTTTATTAGCAAGCCTGCATTAATTGCCTCTTTCTTTCCATTAGATGTTAACCCAGGATTTTTCCATCCAGTGAATAGGTTTTTAGCATTCCATTCACTTTGCCCATGACGAACCAGCACTAAAAAATTTTGATCTTTCATAATATAAATCTCACCAATGAATATATTTTAAGCGATAATAGGCTCATGCTGGAATTCAATTTATTTTTAATGGATTATTGGTATTTTTCTGTACCATTGTTCCTATCAATTGTTTTATGGTTTCGCTCTGAAACAAGAAGAGGTGGCAATCGAGTGGATTGCGATCAACTTACTAATTTGGTGAATAAAAAATCTGCCCTTTTATTAGATGTCAGACCTAAGAGTGAATTTGAAACTGGAGCAATTGCAGGATCTGTCAATATTCCCTTCAACGAATTAGAAAATAGAAATGAAGAATTATTGAAAGCTCAAGATAACCCAATAGTTCTTATCTGCAAAATGGGAAGAAATGCCGCTTTAGCTGGAGAAAAAATGCAGAAATTTGGCTATAAAGAAACTCATATATTACAGGGCGGGATTTCAACCTGGCAACAAGAAGGACTTCCATTGGTGAAAGTAAAGTAGTGTATGAATTTTTGTCATAAATTTTTATTCTTTCTTTTTTTGATCATTCCTAATATTTCTGCAGATGAACTTTCTATAAAGTTATTGGGACAAAATAAGGCAGGCATATTAAATTTAGCAATTTATGATAATGCAGAAGCATTTGATCGCTCCGTGAAAGGAGAGGGAAGATCAGAAGGCGGTTTCTTTTCAGGAATAGATTCTTTTATTGAGCTTAAAGAAAGTCACGAGTTTGTTATTAATCTTCCTGAGGGAATCTATGCTATTGCACTTTTTATTGATGCAAATAAAAATATGAAAATTGATAAAAACTTTCTTGGCATTCCAAAAGAACAATATGGCTTTTCTAATAACGCTATGGGAAAGTTATCTGGCCCGTCTTTTGAGCAAGCAAAATTTCAGGTTAAAGGAAATTCTATACAAAATATAAAATTAAAATAATTTATAATTTTACAATGAAAGAAGTAACTATCTTCACAACAAAAACTTGCCCATACTGCTATAAAGCTAAAAGATTATTAAAAAAATTAAATATTGTTTATAAAGAAATTTCTGTTGATTTTAATCCTAAGCAAAGAGCAGAAATGGCTGCAAAAGCTGGAAAAACATCTGTTCCTCAAGTTTGGTTTGGTGATAATCACATTGGAGGCTGTGATGATTTACATAATCTTCACGAAGCTAAAAATTTATTAGAGGCTTTGCGTTAAGATTTCTGAGCTTTTATTTTTTTTGAGAGAGTATTTCTTCCCATACCCAAGAGTTTAGCTGCATCCTGCTTTTTTCCGCCTGATTTCTCTAGAGCAAAATCAATAATTACTTTATCTAATTCTGGCTCAATAATTTCTAGCATATTCTCTGAATTGCTTTGATAGATTTCACCCAGCCAATTAGATAATTCTGATTGCCAATCTCCATTTTCAACTTTTATAAGTTGATCATTATTTTTAATCTCAGCAGGAAGATCTTCTAAATTTACATTTTGAGTGGGAGCCATAAGAGCGATCCAATAACAGGTATTTTCTAACTGTCTAACATTCCCTGGCCAATTATATTGTTTGAAAGCAAGAAGGGCTTCTGGAGATAGTAACTTTTGATCATCCATTAAAGAATCTGCATGTCTTTTTAAAAAAACAGAGGATAGTTCGCCAATGTCTTCTTTTCTTTGTCTTAGTGGAGGCACATCAATTCTGATAACATTTAATCTATAGTAAAGGTCTTCTCTGAATGTACCAGATGCAACTAGTGATTCTAGGCTCTGATGTGTGGCAGCCAAGATTCGCACATCTACCTTGATAGGCTTGTCTCCGCCAACTCTAAAAAACTCTTTATTGGACAAGACTCTTAATAAACGTGTTTGAGTCTCAAGAGGCATGTCTCCAATTTCATCAAGGAAAAGAGTTCCACCATTTGCTTGCTCAAATCTACCTATTCTTTGTTCTACAGCACCAGTGAAAGCTCCTTTTTCATGCCCAAATAATTCTGACTCAATTAGCTCCTTAGGAATGTCTGCCATGTTTAATGCTATGAAGGGCATGTCATGCCTTGGGCTATTTTTATGCAATGATTTGGAAACTAATTCTTTCCCTGTTCCAGACTCACCTTGTATTAGAACAGTAGCATTGGTGTTAGCAAGTTTACCAATTGATCTAAAAACAAGTTGCATTGAAGGAGCCGAACCAATGATTTCTGACTTAGAAACTTTTTTTGGCTTAGTTTCTTTATGTTCCTCTAGAGCTTTTTGTACTGTAATTATAGCTTCCTCAAGATCAAAGGGCTTTGGTATATATTCAAAAGCGCCGCCTCCGTATGAATCAATTGCAGCTTGCATGTCGGTAAAAGCAGTCATAATTATTACTGGTAATTTGTCATAATTATTCTTAATGTGTTTCAAAAGATCATAACCGTGCATACCAGGCATTTTTATATCTGAAATAATTAGATCTGGTTTATCGATATTTAGAGCATCTATTAATGATTGACCATCAGAAAATGTCTTTATTTCAAGGCCATCTCTTTTCAGGCCTTCTTCGAGCACAATTCGAATAGCCTCATCATCATCAGCTACCCATACTTTAGGCACTTTGCACTCCATCTATGTTATTACTGGAAATAGGTATTAAAATTGAAAATATCGTTTGGTCATCTTTGCGATCAAAGGATATTGCACCTCCATGAATTCTTACAATGTCCTGAGAGATTGAAAGCCCAATTCCTGATCCATTTTCTTTACCTGATATCATTGGAAAGAAAATCTGATCTTTAATTTCTGAGCTAACTCCAGGCCCATTATCTCTGACGATAATTTCAGCTAAAGTTTTGTGGACAGTTCCATTGATTGGTTGTCGGTATGAAATTTTAGTTTGAATTCGAAGACAAGGTTTCTCTGCAAAGTTTGTGCAGGCATGAATGGCATTCTGAGTTATGTTAATAAGAGCTTGAATAAATAAATTTTTGTCTCCATAAATTTCAGGGATGCTTGGATCATAATCTCTTTCAATCATTAAATTTTCTTGAGATTCGGCGTTACTTAATGCTAATACTCGCTGCAAAGATTCGTGCAGATTAAAATATTCAAAAGTTGGTTTTTTTGCAGGAGTTAATATTCTGGTAACAATCTCGTTCAGTCTATCAGTTTCTTCTTCAATAATTTTTAGAAACTTTTTTGAAAAATCATCTTCATATTTAGACTTCAGAATTTGAGCACTGCCTTTGATTCCTGATAATGGATTTTTTACTTCGTGAGCTAGAGTTCTGGCTAAACCCGCAGCTATTTTTTGAGTTGAAAAATTCCTTGTAGAATCAATAATCTTATTTAGGTTATCAATATTTACCGCTTCAACAAATATGAGATTCTTTTTATCTGAGAAAGTTATTGTTAGGTCAACTGTCCTGGAGTTACCAGATTGATAGACAACTTCAAAATCTCTTCTTGTAACTGATCCAGAATCCTTTTTTGTTTTTTGAAGTATTTGATCAATCTGATACTTAGTTTCCTTATTCAATAATGATGAAATTTTTTTACCACCAAGTTTTGATGAATCATCAGTCCAATGTGCTGCTTTTGCAGCTTCATTCATCCACAATAAGTTAGAGTTATCTCCATCTAAAATAATTACTTCAGTGTTTAAATTATCAAATGCTTCAAAGCTAGAGAAATTCATACTTATTAAAAAAGGAAATAAAGCCCCCTAACTAGAGGGCTTTTAGGTTTTCCTTATTAGATCTTTTCAACCTATGATCTATTTTGTAAGAGTTCCAACAATGTGAGCTAAAATTTTATATGGATCTGCATTTGAAGCGGGTCTTCTATCTTCCAAATAACCATTCCAGTTGTGCTCTACTGTATATACTGGGATTCTTATACTGGCTCCTCGATCACTTACTCCATATGAGAATTGATCGATGCTTTGAGTTTCATGAAGACCTGTTAATCTCATATCATTGTCTGAACCATAGGCAGCAATTCCTTCCTCATGAACTTCACCAAGCTTGTCGCACAATGAAGAAAATAATTCTTCTGAGCCCTTAGATCTCATTTCTTCGTTAGAAAAATTAGTATGCATTCCAGAACCATTCCAATCGCCTGTTTTTGGTTTGGGATGAATGTTTACACCAACTCCGTATTCTTCTGCAATTTTATAAAGAAGATATCTACTAATCCAAAGGTCATCGGCCGCTTTAATTCCGGTGCCAAAACATTGGTATTCCCATTGACCAAGAGCAACTTCTGCATTTGTACCCGTTAGTGTGATTCCTAAGTCAAGACAAGCTTGAAGATGATGATCAGAAATTTCTCTGCCAACAACATTTCCAGCTCCTACACCACAATAAAATTCTCCTTGTGCTCTCGGCTCTCCATTTTCCCATCCAAGAGGCTCACCTGTTTCAGGATCAGTGAAGAAAAATTCTTGCTCAAATCCAAACCACCATTCATCTGTGACGACTTCAGCAGCAGCTGCTCTGAAATTAGATGGATGTGTTGTATGATCAGCTGATTGGACTTGAGTCATTACTAAATCATGACCGTTTGGATTTTCGTAGGTTTCAACTGGAAGAAGTAGGCAGTCTGAGCTTCCACCTTCGGCTTGTTGTGTTGAGGAACCATCAAAGGACCAATCAGGAGGAGTATCTGCATCTGTTGCTTTAACTTTGCTCCTCATAAATGGCTCTGGTTGATAACCATCAAGCCAAATGTATTCATATGTTTTATATTTTGACATTATCTTTCTCCTTAATAAAGTTATAAAATTTTATAGTGCTATATAATTATGCAATATCAATGCCAATATTTACGCACTTAAATAGTGCAATTAACGATATATTATAGAGCATCATGTTCAAATATGCACTTAATTAGTGCATATTTAAGAATATTTTAATTTTTAAAAAGTATTTTTCAAAGGCTTCAAATGAATGATTTCCACCATATTTAATCTCAACCTGGCTTGAAGCAAAATACTTGATCGCATATTTATAATCCAGCACTTCGTCACCTGATTGAATTAAAGTCAAAAAATTTTTTGGCCTTTTTAAAAATTTAATTTTTTGATTCATTGTTTCCAGCAATTCTAAATGATGATCATTGACAATAAACTTTTCACCTGTGGAATAATTTTGATTCTCTCCGAGATACTCTGACATATCTATAGGTGGAACAGCTGGATTTACATTTACACATCGGAGATTATATTTGTTTGAAAAATATGTAGCATAAAAACCACCCAAAGAACTTCCAATGATAGATGAGGGAGATTCTTTTTTTATTATTAAATCAATTTGAAGATATGCACTTTCTATATCGTTGTCTAAATCTGGAATCAGAATCTGAGTTGATTTAGTATTTTTTTTAATGAATGTATTTATTAGGTTAGCTTTTGTTGAATTAGCAGAAGAGGCAAATCCATGAAGATATAAAATTTTAGTCATTCAAAAAATTTATTTTCTTTAGTTCAACCGCTCCGTTTATAAAAATATTCTCTAGCCATTCAGTTAAAATTCTATTTTGTTGATATTTCTCATCTTGCGAGTGACTGAATTGTTGAGGGGAAAAAAATGGAACTGGTTTTTCCTGTTGATAAGAAACCACTTCAGCTAATTTTGCATCGATGTAAATATTTATTCTCAATAAAAAATCCACCAAAGCCAGATCATTGTTCTTAAATTTCGCCTCAATAGATAGAGTATGCTGTGTTCGTGAAATTACAATAAATTCAGCTTCACTTTTTTGGGCATGATTAAGAATCTCAAAAACATAGACATCATGTTTAAAGCTGCAAAGAATTTTTCTGAGTCTAGAATAATTTGCACTACATGTTGTTAGGTGATCCCTTGTTTTTAAAATTTTATACATTTAATAAATTTTATAATCTTTGTTGAAAGGAGTATAGGATTTGCAGGCTTCAATATAATTTTCTATCTGTATTTTTTCGGATGTACAAAAATGAATTACAGCTTCGTCAAAATCTTTTTTTAAAAAATAATGAAATGATGAACTTGAATGTGGTTGAAATCCTCTCCGAATTTTATGTTCACCTTGAACTCCTGGATCAAAGTATTTGAGATTGTTCTTTATACAGTATTCTATTCCTTGATAATAACAACATTCAAAGTGCAGGTTCTTTATTTTTTTTGTTGCTCCCCAATGTCTTCCATACAAGGTATTTTCACCTTCAAAGCAAAGTGAGGCACCAATTGTTTCTCCTGCAAGCTCTGCAAAAAAAATAACTGGTTTAACATACTGATTTCCAGTATTTATTAAATAAAAAAATTCCTTATTTAGATATGGATTTTGGGCTCTCTCATAGTACGTTCTTTGATAAAATACATAAAATAAATCCCAATCCTCAATAGTAATTTCGTCACATTTTTTGCAATTAATTTTAATATCTAATTTCTTAATACTATTTCTCTCTTTTCGAATAGTAGATCTTTGACGAGATGTAAAAATTGATAAGAAATCATCAAAGTCAGAAAAATTATCATTTATCCATGTAAATCTGTAATTAAATCTTTCAATAAAGTTTTTATCCCGCAAAATGGCCTTGCACTCTTCATTTGGAAAAAGAATATGCCAAGACTCTATTTGCTCTGCCTCCATTTTTTTTATACCCGCATCAATTAGACCAATTTTATTTTTTTTATTTTTAGCTAGAATTCTATCTCCCTCACAAGGAGTAAAAGGAATTGCTGTTAGTAATTTAGGGTAATATCTTCTACCCGTCCTTTGTAGGGCATTTGCCCATTGCTGATCGAAAATGAATTCACCATAACTGTTAAATTTTTTATATAACGGCATAAAACTTATCAATTTTTCACCTTCAATTTCGCCTAGATGATTTGGAATCCACCCAGAGATTTCTGCAGCAGATTCACTTTGCTCCATCGCTCTAAGGTATGCAAAATCTTCAAAAGGATTATTTGCTTTAAATGAATAAGATTTCTCTTTTAAATTAATTTTTTGAATTGCAGATTTCATGGAATTAGATAATAAGAAAACATAATACTGAGAGCATTAGCAAATAAAAAGATGCCCAATGATTATTTTTAAATGCTAGGAAATATTTCTTTTGATTAGCAAGGTGATGTTGGTGTAAGTAAAATCCAATCAAAAAAAATACTCCTAAGAACCAAATAAATTTTAGTGCAGCCTGCCATCCCACAATTAGCAAAAGAAAAATTGCCATAGATTGAAAGCAGGCAACAATTTTTAAAGTATTTGATCCCCACCAAATTGGCGTCGAGTTTATACCTAATTTTTTGTCATCTTCTATATCACATAATCCATAAAGCGTATCAAAAGCAATAGTCATCGCAGCAATTGCAAAGTAAAGAAATATCATTGTTGAATTATTTAATTCATCTGTCATGGCATAAACAATAATCGTTGGATTAAAAGTGAGACCAAGAAATATTTGCGGCCCCATTAAAAATCTTTTTGTGAGGGGATATAAAATTATCAATAGGCTAAAGCAAAAACTTATAAAAATGGTATTTGTATTAGTTAGGCTGAGTAAAATCAAACTTAAAAATCCAAGAATTAAAAATAGAGCCCAGCTTTCGTATGTTGACACTCTTTTGCTCGGAATCGGCCTTAATTTTGTTCTTTCCACACCGCCATCAAGGTCTTTATCCCATATATCGTTAATAACGCAACCCGCAGATCTAACCAAGATGCTTCCTATAACAACTATTAAAAAATCAGAATATATAAAATTACCACCAGTACTTATAATTAATGCTAATAATGCTGGCCAAAGTAAAAGATATATCCCAATAGGCTTATCAAGCCTCATTAGTTCAAAGAATGCATGTGCTTTATTCATGGGGATAAGAAAACCTCCATAACAGTTAATGGGCAATCACGAACAAGGTAATGTGTTCTTCTTCCCCAAACAGTACTTTTATCAGCCATAGTAAATTCTGCAAATTCACGATTAGTTTTAACAAATAATTTACTTTGAAAGATCAGATCACCCAGTGGCTTAGACCCTATTGATCCCAATCCTGGATATCCTTTAGATGATGTTAGAGTTGGGATGATACTTCTTGCATGAACCAAGGGCAATAAATTTCCATACAGCAATACTTCTCTAATCCGAACCTCTTCAGGAGACATTTTAAGAGCCGCATATTCGTCTTCTTCTGCTATTCCAATATCATCTCGTAAAATTTCTAGTTTGAATTCGGCTTTAGATGAAATTTTTTTTGTAATTGAATACTCCTCATTCAACCAATCTAGAATTCTTTTTTCTTTTAAGCGATGTTTTAATTCCGAAGAATTTAGCCATTTATTTTTTCTTGTAAGTTGCATTAAAATTAGATCTTTAAAATCTGATATTATAGCCTGCTTAATTTTCATTAAATGAGACTTTTAACACTGATAAAATAAGAGAGAAAAAATGCAATATAAAAAATGGGAATGCATTGTTTGCGGATTGATATATGACGAAGAGCTAGGCTGGCCTGATGATGGTATTGAGCCGGGTACTGCATGGGATGATGTTCCTGATGATTGGTTGTGTCCAGATTGCGGAGTCGGTAAAGAAGATTTTGAAATGATAGAAATTGAATGATTGATACCCCAAAAAACCTTACCAGAAACATACTTATTGGTCTGATTCTCGGTTTTGTTGTCGGTTCTTTCCTTTTTTACACTGATTTTTTACCAAGCCAGATTGATGACTTAATAGAAAAATATATTTTTAATCTTGGGGGAGATATCTTTATGAATCTCCTGAAGTTGTTAGTTGTGCCTTTAGTTTTCTTTTCTTTGGTATCGGGCATTTCCTCTTTAGGAAGGGAACAGTCTTTAGGAAAGTTAACATTTAAGACTGTTGGATTCTATTTGCTAACAACTACCATAGCAGTATCTTTAGCCTTATTTGCAGGTTCGCTCTTTAAACCAGGCTCTAATTACTCATCTGAATTAGCAATGGTTGCACCAAGCTCCTTGCCTGAGGGCCAAGGAATTTATTCTACTATTGTGGGAATTTTTCCATCAAACATTATTCAAGCCATGGCAGAAAACCAAATGCTAGCAATAGTTTTCTTTAGCATTATATTTGGTCTAGCACTGAATAAGACCAATCATTTAACAGGTAATTTAAGTGATTCATTTTCTAAATTAAATACTGTATTTTTACAACTGATTGTAATGATAATGAGCTTTGCACCCTTGGGTGTTTTTTGTTTAATTGGAAAATTTGTTATCGCTGATGGGCTTGATATATTCCAAGACGTTGTTGCCTATGTTGTTTTATTAATTACCCTGCTCTTATTTCACGCAGCTTTTACCTACTCTTTTTTTCTAAAGGTTATAGGTGGTTTAAATCCAATAACTTTTTTCAAAAAGATGAAAGATGTTGTTTTATTTGCATTTTCTACTTCATCAAGTGCTGCAACAATTCCAGTAACTCTTAAAACCGCTAATCAAGATTTAGGCGTTAATCAGAATGTAGCTTCTTTTGTGGTGCCTGTTGGAGCTACTATCAATATGGATGGAACAGCAATCATGCAAGGCTTAGCCACTGTATTTATTGCTCAAATGTCTGGCATTGATCTAACACTATTTCAGTATATGCAAGTTGTCTTACTAGCTGTTGCAACCTCAATTGGAACAGCTGCTGTTCCATCAGCGGGAACGATTACTTTAATAATAATTTTGCAGCAATTTAACTTACCTCTTGAGGCAATAGGGATCATTTTGGCAGTTGATAGAGTTCTAGATATGATCAGAACATCGGTAAATGTTACCGGTGATGCCGCAATTGCATGTATAGTTGCGAAAACAGAGAATCAGTTAGATGAAAATATTTTTAATTCAAAGTCTTAATTACTAATTAAACTTAATTTTATTTGATAAAATCTAACGCTTGTTAAAAGGAGAGAAATGATGAATGTATTAATTGCACCTGCATTAGGTATTTTTGGTTTAGTTGCTGCTTTTGTGGTATTTAGTTTGGTCATGCGTTATTCAGATGGAACAGACCAAGTGAAAAAGATTGGTGACGAAATTCATAAGGGCGCAATGAAATTCATGAAAACCGAATATACCTATCTTCTAATTTTTGTTGCTGTATTGGTTATTCTGGTTGCAACTTTTCTAACAATTCAATCAGCTATTGCAGTTATTGTTGGTGCAGCATGTTCATCATTAGCAGGATTTATTGGAATGTATGCAGCAACAAAAGCTAATGTTAGAACTGCAACTGCAGCTCAGCAAGATGGTGCAGCTGCTGCATTAAGTGTTTCTTTCTATGGAGGTTCTGTGATGGGATTATGTGTCGCCTCACTTGGCTTAATTGGTCTAGGCGGTCTCTTCTATTTTTTCAGTGAATCTCATGTTCATGCACTTGAGGGATTTGGTATGGGTGCGTCAGTTGTTGCATTATTCTCTCGAGTTGGCGGAGGCATTTTTACAAAGAGTGCAGATGTTGGAGCTGACTTGGTTGGCAAGATTGAGGCTGGCATTCCAGAGGATGATCCAAGGAATCCTGGAGTTATTGCAGATAATGTTGGAGATAATGTTGGTGATGTCGCAGGAATGGGCTCAGATATTTTTGAATCCTATTGTGGTTCAATGATTGCTTCTATTGCTATAGCTTATACTTTAGGCTCCAAAGAAATGATGATGTATCCATTGGCGCTAACTTCAATTGGCCTCATAGCTTCAATTATTGGGATAATAATTGTTAAATTGCAATCAGCAAAAGCTCCAGCAAGCGCTTTAAGATCAGGAACCCTTTTAGCTCCAGTCATTTTTATCATCATGGCTTATTTTTTAACAAATAGCATGGTTGGTGTTTCAATGAATGTTTGGTGGGCAGTCGTTTGTGGAGCTGTTGGTGGAGTCCTTATTGGATTAATTACTGAATACTATACCGGCGGAGCCCCTGTGAAAAAAATTGCTGAGTCTGGAGAGACTGGTTCAGCAACGGTTATGATTTCAGGCCTGTCTGTTGGAATGCAGTCTGTTGTAATTCCTATTTTAGTATTGGCAACTATTATTCTTATATCCACAAGTTTATCAGGCGTTTATGGAGTTGGTGTTGCTGCAGTCGGCATGCTTTCAACTGTTGGTATAACTATGGCTATTGATGCATATGGTCCGGTGGCAGATAATGCTGGCGGAATAGCAGAGATGGCTGGTATGGGTGAGGATGTAAGAGAGATTACCGATTCATTGGATGAGCTTGGCAATACAACAGCAGCCATAGGAAAAGGTTTTGCAATTGGAGCTGCAGCTCTTGCTGCATTAGCAATTATTTCTGCATTCTCAGCAGTTGTGAGTCTTAACTTCGGCGAAGCTTTTACATTGTCTCTTGGTCAACCAATTGTATTAGTTGGAATGTTTATAGGAATATGTATTCCTTTCCTAATTTCTTCAATCACCATGACAGCGGTTGGAGATGCTGCATTTGAAATGATAAATGAAATTAGAAGACAGTTCAGAGAAATTGCTGGCTTGATGGAAGGCAATGCTGATCCTGACTCAGAAAAATGTGTTGAGATAGCAACCAAAGCAGCTTTAAAAAAGATGATGTTACCAGGTGTTATTGCAGTAGCAATGCCAGCAGTTGTTGGGTTTGGCTTGGGTGCTATGGCATTAGGTGGAATGCTTGCAGGCGGTCTTTTAGGTTGCGTTGCACTTGCCTTGTTTATGGCAAATGCTGGCGGCGCTTGGGACAATGCCAAGAAATATGTTGAGAAGGGCAACCTTGGTGGAAAGGGTTCTGATACTCATGCCGCAGCTGTTGTTGGAGACACTGTTGGTGATCCATTTAAAGACACATCCGGGCCTTCTATGAACATCTTAATTAATGTAATGGCAATCGTTAGTTTAGTTATAGCTCCATTGCTAACATTGAACGGAATGTTATAAAAATAACTTAACTTGAAACTAAAAAAAAGACCCGCATCTGCGGGTTTTTTTTCGTTTAAATGAAGTCTTTGAATTCATAATAGTTTATTCCAGCTTTTTTACATTCAGCTTTTTGCACAACTGAATTAGATATTTTTTTTGCTGAAATGCTTCTAAATTTCTTTAATGGCCCATACAAAAAAGGATCAGCAATCATAGATACTACATCAGCTATAACTATATCCAGCCTAGCCTTATTTCCCATGAGATGTCCGGGTTGAAAAAAATTTGTGCTCTCAAATCCTAGTTTAATTATTTCCATTTCAAGTTTACCTTTAGTTTTTAAATAATAGTTCCAAGAATTTGGATTAGCTCCAGCTGCTGAAATAAGAACAATGTTTTTAGCGCCGGCTTCTTTAGCTTTTTCAGCTATCTGTAGTTGATAGGTAAAATCTACTTTAAAAAATTTTTCTTTAAGGGTGCGGTTCATTACACCTAAAACGTTTTGATAATACAAGGGATATCCTAGTGAAAGATAAACAGTTTCTAACTTCGGAATTTTCAATGCTGAGATGTTATCAAAGTCAATAATTAATTCTTGAGCGCTATCTGGCAAGTTAGGAATGGCTCTTCTTCCCAAAGCTATAATTGGGCTTTTATTTAAGCCTAATTCTTTTAGGATAAGATTGCCTAAAAATCCGGTTGAGCCTGCTAAAAGATTCATTTTTTGTACCTATTCATAGTTTCTGGCAGTTTGCTAATCATTTCTTATAATAAATTATTATTAAATCTAATGAAGACATAAAATAAAAAATATTTTGCTTTGGCGATCTTAATGTAAAGTTTGCATATGAAAATAAATTTGGAGAGATAAATATGAATCAAATAGCACTTTTAGCACCAGTTCTTGTATTAGGACTTTGGACTTTTACAATTTTTTTAGTGATGGCATTTGGCAGACTTAGATATATGAAAAATCCTCAGGACGCAGCGCACACGAAAGGCCTTAAAGGCTCAATGCCTGCTTGGGTTGAAAGAACGTCAGATAATTATAATCACCTTTTTGAGCAGCCTGTTGCATTTTATGCTGTGACTTTATCAATTGCCTTAATTGATAATTTTGATTCATTTATGGTTCAGTTGGCATGGGCATTTGTGATTTTAAGAATTATTCATTCACTAGTTCAATTAACTATTAACATAGTCCTAGTAAGATTTTTATTATTTGCTTCAGGGTGGCTAATTATTGCTTATATGGCATATTCTCAGCTCTTTGCTTAGAATTACTTTATAAATTATTATTAAATACATTGGAGACTTAAAATGAAAAAATATTTTGTTCTAGCAATTACCTTGTTGTTTTGTAATATCTCACAAGCAGCTGTATATCTCATTGATTTCAAATGCGATCAAGAGGCATATAAAGTTTTTGCTACCAT
>CENU01129039.1_pt1 | contig 17247 bp, 19 predicted proteins | sample 361331 | NCBI WGS metagenome assembly CENU01 (sample SAMEA2619766, study PRJEB7988) | marine metagenome | isolation source: saline water (ENVO:00002010), including | reverse complement strand
GGTGAGCTGGAGGGTGCTGATACACGCTGGTACTGCTATCCCCTGCGGGGTGACTGGGCGTGCAAAAAAAGAACCGAGGCTGAGATCAGCGCGCTGGAGGTTGCCCGGCAGACCCAGCGTCGCGAGAAGGTCGATTGGACCCTTGCCGAACCGGCGGAAGCAGCGCCGGCCAGGGAACCATCACCCCCGAGGTCAGAGCCCCCTGAAGAGACACTGCCTGACCTGCCCCCCTACCTACAGCTCGCATACCGACCCACAGTACCGATCTCTATGCTTGACCTGCCGTCTGACTATTGGGTCGTTCAGCTGGTCGCTTTTAAAACCCAAACCAAGCTCAATGCATTCGTGAAGAGCAAGGCGCTTCCAGGGGTATCCGGTGCTCGGGTGCTGTCCAACGGGCAGCCATTTTTCGTCGTTTTGTTAGGAGTCTACCCGGATTACGATACGGCCAAACTTGCCTCCACCCAGCTCCCGGATAGCGTCGCGACACTGTCCCCCTACCTGAGAAGCATGCGCTCTTTGCAGCGGGCGATGATCGCCGCAGACCAGCTGTGACTAGGTTCTACCTCGATCAGGATTAATGCTTGCGTAGGAATCTCGCAAACGAAGGCGGCCTAGATATGCACCGACTTTGGGGTACTCCTCCATCGACATACCGTCGACCTGAAGTACCATCGCCAGCGTCATCATCGGCACATCGGCGAGGGTAAAGTCACCGCATAGGTAATCGTGCTCACCCAGGGCTTCGGTGATGAAGGGGAAAACTTGGGCTCGCAAACCATCGCGACCGCGCTGCATTTGATCCAGGTCCCGCTGTTCTTCGGGCACCCACCACGGCATCCAGATCATGGGCAGATATTTGGACAGCACGCCCTCATCTGCATAATTTTCCAATGCCCTAACACGAGCCCGGGATAGAACGTTCTCGGGTAGAAGCGGGTGCTCAGGTACCTTTTCATTTAAGTATTCGTTGATCACCGTTGAGTCATAGAGCGTGAAATCATCCTCTTGAATCCAGGGCACCTTCCCCAGAGGATGCTTGGCCAGAACCTCAGGCACCTTTTTCCACACATCGCTCGGAAGTACATAGTCACAGCGGTAGGCTAGCCCCTTTTCCTCAAGCACGATTTTCACCTTGCTTCCGTTGGTCGAGCGCAGGGTGCCGTAGGGGTATTCCCGTTCCATCGTATACAGCGTGATCATCAGCCTGGTTACCTCCTTCGGCGCATCTGTCGAACATTCTCGGCGGTAAACAAGACCAATGCTAGCCAGATCAAGGCAAAGGTTATCCAACGCACCGGCGGCACAGACTCCTGGAACAAGAACACAGCCAACAACAGGGCGCACGTTGGGGCCAGGTACTGCACAAAGCCTAGTGTCGTCAGGGAAAGACGCAGCGCCGCCGCAGCAAAAAACACTAGGGGTATGACACTCACCACACCCCCGAGAGAGAGTGCCGCTAACTCCTCCGGGGGGCGAACGCCCTCGCTCAGGATTAAGAGAACCAGATACACCAGGGCCAGGGGCAACATGATCAGGGTCTCAACACCAAGACCCACCGCTGCCGGCACGCTGACCTGTTTTCGAAAAAGCCCGTAAAAGCCGAAACTCAGCGCCAGCGCGAGGCCTACCCACGGCACGCTGGCCTGCACCCACAGCTCAACCAGGACACCTAGAATGACAAGCAGAACCGCAAGCCACTGGAGAGGACGCAAACGTTCTCCCAGAAAGATCCAAGCCAAAAAGATAGTAATGATCGGATTGATGAAATAGCCCAGGCTGGCTTCTGCAATACGCTGATCCTGAACGGCCCAAATAAAGGTCATCCAGTTAATGCCGAGGCATATAGCCGTTGCGAATAGATACCAAACCTCGCGCCCACTTAGCCCACGAACCCCAGACCACTGCCCGGTCAGCGTGAGCAGGAATAGCGATACTGGTACAGACCAAAAGACGCGATGGGCCAACACTTCCGGGGCAGGCGCAAAACTCACCCAGACAAAGTAGATTGGCGCAAAACCCCAAATTCCATAGGCACAGATCGCGAAAAGCAGGCCCTCTCGAAACGCCAAATCTTGGGGCGTCTCAACCCCATGGGCTGATTTCAAAAGTGATCTTTGCGTCTTCGCGTTTCAGCGAACACGGCGACCGGATCGCCTCCAGAGAGTTCGAGCGTTTCCTGCAGGTGCGCGCTATGTACCCTGACAAAGGGATTGGTCTCACGCTCCCGACCGATAGAGGTGGGCACGGTGGGCAATCCGGAGGCCCGCAGGCGGTCGATTTCTTTTGCCCGGGCCTGTAGCGCCTTATTTTGAGGCTCTACGGACAACGCAAAGGCTGCATTGGCCTGGGTGTACTCATGAGCACAGTAGACGACGGTTTCGTCCGGCAGCGCCATCAGCTTGGAGAGGCTGCCCCACATCTGCTCCGGCGTGCCCTCGAAAAGCCGTCCGCACCCGAGCGCAAATAACGTATCACCAACGAATACCGCACCCTCTTCGCAGAAGTAAAAGGCGATGTGCCCAGAGGTATGACCGGGCACTTCGAGTACCCGCACCGACCGACTGCCAAAGTCAAAAGTCTCGCCGTCAGAAACTCTCATATCGATTCCGGGAATGCGCGCTGCATCATTAGCGGCGCCGATGATTCGGCACTGCCACTGGGCCTTGAGCGCTTCGTTTCCGCCGGCATGGTCAAAGTGATGGTGGGTGTTGAGAATATGCGTCAGCGTCCACCCTCTCTCCGCAAGGACCGCGTTGATTGGCGCTACCTCCGGCGTATCAATACTCGCCGTTGCCCCGGTTTCCGGGTCGTGCACTACATATCCGTAGTTGTCATCTAGGCAGGGAATCTGCTCTATTTTTAAATTGTTTTCACTGCCAATTTTCATACCGTCTACCTCGTCAGCAAATGAGTGAATTGCAGCGCTTCGGGATGAAACGAGTGGCTCAGGAGTATCTCAGAACCCATGAAGGGGATACAAACTTTGATGATCTGGCCCTGAAAGAGGACAATAGCCGTCGCCCTCCTCCTATCTAGGAACAGCGGAAATGAACCAGGTATTGGCCGACATCGTTGACCTCATGAACGTTGAACCCATTGAGGAGAATTTGTTCCGCGGACGCAATCACCAAACTGAGCACGTTTTCGGCGGTCAGGTCTTAGCCCAGGCCCTGGTGTCTGCCTTCCGCACGGTGGATCAGGCGCAACACTTACACTCTCTTCACGCCTACTTTCTTCGGGCAGGAGATTGGACCATCCCCATTCTCTACGAAGTCGATAGAATCCGAGACGGCCGATCGTTCAGTACGCGCCGCGTTACCGCCATCCAGAAGGGCAGGGCTATTTTTATGCTCTCCTGCTCCTGGCATAAGCGGGAAGACGGTATCAACCATTCCCAGCCCATGCCCGATGTCCCGCCTCCGGAGGCGCTCAGAGAGGACCTGAAGACCTACGGGGAGCTTGAGAAAATTTGGCCTGAGATGTCGAAATTTAACTTTCGTTTCCAGGCAATTGACTCAAGACCCGTAGAGCGCAGCCACTTGAGCGACGATGACGAGCATCCGCCAATAAAGCACACCTGGCTCCGAACGCGAGATGCCTTACCTGAAAACCCGGAAATTCATCTCGGCATATTGGCCTACATGTCTGACCTTGATTTCATGTCTACCAGCATGCTGCCCCATGGCAAACTGGCCGCCCGACACAGCATTCAAGGCACCAGTCTCGACCATTCGATCTGGTTCCACCGTGCGTTCAGAGCCGATGAATGGCTGCTCTTCGCTAAGGAATCGCCCAATGCCAGCGGTGCCCGGGGCTTCGTTCGCGGCCATTTCTTTAACCGGGGGGGCGAACTGATCGCCACCGCCGCTCAGGAATGTTTGATCCGCCCCATCGGCAAGAATAGAGAAACGCTAACCGCGCGTCAGGAAAGAGCCGGGGAATAGCCGCTAGAGGGCCGCCAACACTGCCTCACCGTGACTGACTTCGAGCTTTCCAGGTTCATCCACGGCCAGGTGCGTCACCACCCCGTCTTCGATGACCATTGCATAACGCATGGAACGCACCCCCATCCCGAACCTGCTTGCATCCAGCGTTAGCCCCAGGGCGCTGCTAAATTCTGCGTTGCCGTCTCCGATCATGGTGATGGCGTCTGCGTTGGCGCTCTTACCCCATGAGTCCATTACAAAGGGGTCGTTGACAGCGATGCACATAATTTCATCCACGCCCTTGGCCATGATTGCGTCAGCCTGCACCACGAAGCTAGGCAGGTGGGTATTAGAGCAGGTTGTCGTAAAGGCGCCGGTTACGGAAAATAGCACCACCCTCTTGCCCGCGGTAATATCTCCTATATCCACCAGGGCGGGCTTACCCTCCTGCATCACATAAACCTTGCTGCTAGGCAAGCGGTCCCCTTGCTGAATCGTCATACGAAACTCCTTTTTCAATCAAACAATCGGTTGATGCACCGTGCCTTCCCCCAAAACTCGCCCCTCCCCAAGAACTCGAATTTATCACCCAGTGCTCGTTCAGCTACCGCCACGCGAATTGAGGCTGTTCAAAATGAGCGACTCGAGTGTGACGCCCCATGAGGCAGACCTCTCTAAACTGATACAGCAGGGCTGCCGTTGGTGCTGCTATATAATCAGAGCCGATGGGCATCCTGAGCACCGGCGCCACACCCTCACGCTCCTGGCGTAAATTGGGTGCATCCACCCGCATCAATTCCATGAGCGGAATTCGATGTACGCTAGCCACTTCACCGGGATTGGGCAGCGGCTCTAAGGCAGGCCCACCCCACACTACAATGGGCGTCATGATAAATCCTGAACGAGTGACGAAATCATCGAGTCGCCCCAAGATATTTTCCTCTCCAAGACGAATCCCGATTTCTTCGGACATCTCACGAAGCGCGGCCTGTTCCGGCGTTTCTCCAGGCTCTAGCCGCCCACCGGGGAGGGCCCACTGACCCGAGTGATCTCGTAGATCGCTCGCTCTTCGGGTCAGCAGCAGGGCCGGGGTCGAGGACCAGACGTCATGCTCAGGCAACCCCGGCAGCGAAGCCCCAAACCCCTCATCCGTCACGGTTAAGGCCACCGCCGCTGCACGAAGCTCCCCTTGGTCCACCGAATGGTGAGCAAAATCGCGCAGACGATGGCGCATTGCCACCGCCAGGGCATCATCGCAAAGAGGTCCAATTTTCGCTGAATTTAGCGTTTCATCTGGCGACATGATGGGCTAAGCGTCAGGCGATTCAGTGGTCGTATCGGCAATCTCCGGAGGGCTTTCCTCCTGAACAAAGTGATTGCCTGACGCCGTCAACTCCGTTTGGTGAGGCCACGATAGCGTGGGACCGCAGGAGACTGCCATCTCTTCCGGTGTCAGAGCCCGCAGAATCGGACCAAGTAGAACGCGGTTATCAAAAGCCTCGTTTTCGTGCGAGATGTTCTCACTGGCTGAGGATTGGAAACCTTGAGCTACACCCCGCGCGGCGTCGGGCCGACGGAGCGTCAGGTTGGCAACGCCTTGTTTCGCCTCATATCGGATCGTTTGAAATGTCACGGACGAGGCTCCAAAACTCGATAAGGTCGAGGATTTAAACAGAAACATGGACCCCATGCCTAGACGCTTAACTTACCACCCATAAACCAGTAACCTAGCGGCTCTCTCATTCTTGGAGCCCGTTATGGACATCGATCTGAGCCCTGCTGACATCGCCTTCCAATCTGATGTCAGAGCGTTTTTGGCCGAGAACGCACACAAACCAGGCGAGGACTACGCCGCATGGCGCCTCAACTGGTTTAAGCTCGCGGGCGAAAAAGGGGGCTGGGATATTCCAAAATGGCCGGTTGAGTTTGGCGGTCCGGGCTGGACGCCCACCCAGCATTATATCTGGGAAAAGGAAACCGCCTCGGCCCAGACGCCCTGGGACCTGCCCTTCGGGTTGTCCATGCTTGCCCCTGTGTTAATGAACTATGGCAATGCAGAGCAACAGCAACGATTCTTGCCGGACATTCGCGAGCGCAAGGTAAATTGGTGTCAGGGCTATTCGGAGCCTAATGCTGGCTCGGACCTGGCCAACCTGAAGACCAAGGCCACGCTCTCCGAAGATGGCACGCACTATACCGTCACAGGCACCAAGATATGGACTACCTTGGCGCACATTGCAGACTGGATATTCTGTCTAACCCGAACCAGCGACAGCGGGAAAAAGCAGGAGGGCATCACCTTTCTCCTCATCCCGATGAAGCAGGAGGGCATCGAAGTGAAACCCATCATCACCCTAGGCGGTGCCCACAGCGTCAACATGGTCCACCTGACCGACGTTCGGGTTCCAGTGGAAAACCGTGTTGGGGAAGAAGGTAAGGGCTGGACCTACGCCAAGGGCCTGCTCGCCCACGAGCGCACCGGGCTGGCCGGTATTTCAAGATCCCTGGTTGCACTGGAAAATCTGCGTAAGCAGGCGGCAACAGTCCAGCGTGGCAACGGAACGCTGCTGGACGAACCTGGTTATCGTGCAAAGCTGGCCGAACTTGAAGTTGACCTCCTGGCAGCGGAGTACACGGAGCTGAGGTCCCTCGCCAGCGCAGCAAATGGGTCTGAACCAGGCCCGGAGTCGTCTATCCTCAAACTCAAAGGGACTGAGATTCAGCAACGAATTCAAAAGCTAACGGTAGAAGCCGGTGGCATTTACTCGGCCGCTTGGGGCCAATCGAGCGCGGGTCACAAATTCGCGCGTGGCGGTATGACCGGCTATTTATCGAGCCGTGCCTATACGATTTACGGCGGAGCGTCAGAAGTACAAAAAGACGTGGTTGCCAAAAATGTCCTTGGGCTGAGGAAATCGTAAGCCCCGGATCGACGAAGGGGACACCACTGGGCACCGACTTGGAGAAAGCGTGTGAATTTTGACCTATCCGAAGAGCAACAGTTGCTGCAAGACAGCGTTGCACGCTTCATAGAAGATAACTACGCCCTGGAGACCCGGCAACACCTCGTTGCCAGTGATCTTGGGTTTAGCGAACCCTACTGGCAGACCATGGCCGACCTCGGTTGGCTTGGGATCAACGTTCCGGAAGCTCATGGCGGCATTGGCGGTAACCAGAGCGACACCATGGTCTTGATGCAGGCCTTAGGACAAGGACTGGTACTGGAACCCATTTTCGCCAGCGCTATCTTAGGCACTCGCGCCATTGTTGACGGTGCAAATGAAGACACCTGTACAAGGCTGCTGCCCAGCCTGGTCAGCGGCGAGCGACGATTATCGGTTGCGTATGCTGAGGAGCAGGCTCGATTCGACCTCGACGATGTGGTCACACGTATCACGCCCCAAGATGACGGTTACCGAATCAGCGGTCGTAAAAGTATGGTCTTTCATGCCCAGGGGTCAGATTATCTGGTAGTTAGCGGCCGCAGCTATGGCGGTCAAACCGACCGCGACGGGATAACGTTATTGCTGGTAGATGCGGCGAGCGAGGGTGTCCGCATGACTTCCTTTCCGACGGTTGATGGGCTGCGGGCTTCTGAAATCGAATTTGAAGATGTCTTTGTTCCCAAGGCTCACCTCCTGGGCGCCGAAGGCGGTGGATATTCGCTGTTGGAGAGTATCGCCATCGATGGCATTCTAGCCCTTTCAGCGGAAGCCGTTGGGGCGATGGAAGTCCTGTACAAAGATACCGTGAGCTATACCCAAGAACGGGAGCAGTTTGACCATCCGCTATCAGACTTTCAGGTTCTGCAACATCGCATGGTCGATATGTTTATGGAATACGAACAGTGTAAATCCCTGCTCTATCGCGCCACGCTCGAGGTTGTCCAGCGCGGTCACGCCGCGTTGAAGACCGTCCATGCGCTCAAATATATGGTTGGAAAGGTGGGCACCTTCATCGGCGAGAACGCCGTTCAACTGCATGGGGGGATGGGTGTCACTGAAGAGCTTCGGGTCGGCCATTATTTTAAGCGCCTGCTGGTTATCGACGCCCAGTTTGGCAACTCCGACTATCATTTAGCCAAATTCGCTGACTGATCTTGGATTCCCAACATGCTGGCAAATGCCGTTAGAGATCCTCTATTCGCCTTCATCCTTCTCGGCGCGGCTATTTTTCTGGTGTCCTCCTGGCGGGATAACCCCGATGATCTGATCATCAACGTGTCCGAGGGTGACATCACACGCCTCAAGGACCAGTGGTCATCTCAAATGCGCCGCCCCCCAAACGACAAAGAGCTTCGGGGCCTGATCACCAACCATATCAAGGAGGAGATTTACCACCGAGAGGCCCTAGCGCTAGGTCTGGACCACGGTGACGCCATCGTTCGCCGGCGTCTGGTGCAAAAACTCACCTTTCTTACTGAAGATCTCGAAATGGGCCGGACCCCAGATGAACCCACCCTCATCACCTTTTACAAATCCAACCGCGAACGCTATCAGCAGCCTCCGCAAATCACTTTTCGACATCGCTATTTTTCCGCAGACCGGCCTCGTGCCACTGGGCGGCCGGACGCCTTCGGCCACGCCGAAGCCGCGCTAATAGATGAGAGGTTGCAAGGCGATCCCTTTATGCTCCAGCAAGAATATACGGGACGTTCCATCCGAGATATCGCCAATCTATTTGGTCGAGACTTCGCAGATACCCTAAGTCATCTAAAGCCAGAGGATACTTGGCAGGGACCGATTCGTTCAGCCTATGGCTGGCACGTGGTGATGCTCATCGACAAGCAGCACGCCAGAGCGTTGGACTTTGAAACCGTCAAGAATAAGGTCGCCCTGGATTGGCAGGACGATCAGCGCGACCTTGCCAATGCGCGCTATTACCAGGAACTGGCGGCTAAATATACGACCGCTTTGCCCCCATCCGTGTCCGCCTTACTCGAAGCCCCTTAGCTCACCATGCGCACATTCCAACTCCTCCTGTGGGCTGTCATTGCGTTATTGCAACAGCACGCCTTCGCGGACGAGGTGCGCCCGGCTTATCTGGAGATTCAGGCGGCACCAGATCAGAAAAGCTATCAAATTACCTGGAAACAGCCTGTAGTCGAAAACAGGCGCCTGCCCATTGACCCCATTTTCCCTGCAGGTTGTGATCTTCAGGAAACCCAGGCGCCCGCTGTAAACAATAGCGCCCTAGTCAGACGTTGGCATACGACTTGTGACCTGACTGGGGCGGGCGTCACCATCCAGGGCCTGAGTGCTTCGATTACTGACGTCCTAGTCCGTTTCATTAGCGGCGACGGCACGTTACGGCACTTCGTGCTGCGCCCCAATGCACCCACTGCAAACCTAGCGGACACAGATGGGGGAACCCTCGATTACCTATGGATTGGTTTTGTTCACTTAGTTGGCGGCATTGACCATGTGCTCTTTGTTATCTGCCTGGTGCTTTACATCAGACAACCCTGGCCCCTACTCAAGACCATAACCGCTTTCACCCTGGCACACAGCGTCACCCTAGCGCTCTCTGTTTTGGACCTTCTCACCCTGCCACAGGCTCCGGTTGAGGCCATTATAGCGTTGTCCATCGTATTTCTGGCACGAGAATTAGCACAGCCCGAAGACAAACGGTCAGCATTGACTCAGCAAGACCCCTGGATCATGGCCATGGTGTTTGGCCTTCTTCACGGCTTAGGCTTTGCCGGCGCCCTTAACGAAATTGGTCTCCCCTCAGAATCCTTGTTTTTAAGCCTACTACTCTTCAATTTAGGCATCGAATTGGGACAAATTGTCGTCATTCTTATCTTTACCTTGCTACTATATTTTTGGCGGTGGCTGAGCGAATCGCTTCAGGCACCAGAGCAGACAGTTTATCAAGGCGCCGCTTACGCCATGGGATGCATTGCAACATTTTGGACGATCGACCGTCTGATATTGCTCTAATCCACCGTTGGGGAAGGTGCTGGGGGAGAAAACATGACAAAGGCTATCATTACTTTAACCTGCCTAACGCTGGCCGTGGGTTGCGGTCAACCCGTAGATCGCCCCTTTGAGGAGACTTTCCGCGAAGCCCTTGAGTTAGCGAAACCGGGAGATGTCATTGACATTCCAACGGGAACATTCAGCTTCCAGCGTTCTCTGGTTCTAAACACCGATGGTGTCACGATTCGCGGTCAGGGCATGGATGCTTCGGTTCTCTCTTTTGCAAATCAGGTGGCCGGCGCCGAGGGTCTGAGCGTCAACGCCAGCGACTTCGTCATTGAGGATCTGGCCATCGAAGACACCGTGGGCGACGCCCTCAAAGTCAACGAAGGTCGCAACATAACCATTCGTCGTGTTCGCACCGAGTGGACCAACGGGCCGAGCGTTGATAACGGCGCCTATGGCATTTACCCGGTACAAACCACCAACGTGCTCATAGAAGACAACGTCGCAATCGCCGCATCGGATGCCGGCATTTACGTGGGCCAGTCTGAGAACATCGTCGTCCGTGGCAATCGCGCTGAATACAACGTCGCGGGTATCGAAGTTGAGAACTCCGTATCAGCCGATGTTTATAATAACGTCGCAAACAACAATACTGGCGGAATCTTGGTCTTCAATATGCCCATGATTCCAAAGAAGGGCTTCGCCACGCGCGTCTATGACAATGAAGTACACGCCAACAACACAGGCAACTTCGCCGCACCCGGCACTGCCGTATCGGGCGTACCGGCGGGCTCGGGCATCCTCATCAACTCGAATGATCAGGTTGAAGTATTTAACAACAGCCTCGCCGACAATAATACGGCCAACATCTTGGTCTCGAGTTATTTTAGCGCCAACTACGCGGGACAGAGGGAACTCGCGGCAGAATTTGACCCCTACCCCGAACAAATCATGATTTACGACAATACCTTCAACGGTGGCGGAAGCGCACCGGGGGTGGACTATTTAGTTCAGTTGCGTGATGCCATCTATGGGCCAGACGGCGCCTTTCCCGACATCATCTGGGACGGCATCGTGAATCCAGAAAAACCTGATCACGTTGACATCATCTGCGTCCGAGAAGAGCGTGCCGAGCTGCTTAGCCTCGACACGGGTAACGAATTCGCCAATCCCAGCGTGGATATGGCGCGGCACGCCTGCCCCATCCAGCAGCTGCCGCCGGTGGTTTTATCCGGTCGCTAGAAGGTGATCACAGGTCCATTTTATGACCGCCCTAAGACCAGGGCATCCTTTGGCCCACTGCTCAGACTCGTCATGCTGGTGCTTGCCCTGGCCGGGTGCCAGCCCGATTCGGTCAGGGTTCACGAGCCGGACGCCTACCCGGAACGACTCTCGGCATGGGGGCTAGTTCAATTAAACGGAGGTGAACTTAATCTCAATACAAAGACCACGGTATATCAACTCAATACCGGACTTTTTTCCGACTATGCGCTGAAGCTTAGAACCGTTTACCTCCCAGGCGGAACCCAGGCAAGCTATGACCCGGATAACGTCTTCAACTTGCCCGTAGGCAGTATCATCAGCAAAACGTTTCTTTATGCCAAGGATGAGTCAGAGAGAATCCTGACCCAGGCCAGCTGGCGGAGCGACCCTGCTGATTTCAATACCAAGACTCATAGACTGATGGAAACCAGACTGCTGGTACGCCAGAGTCACGGCTGGGATGCACTGCCCTATATTTGGAACGGTAACGATGCCTACCTGAGTATTACCGGAGGGCTTGAGCAGGTGCCCCTAGCTTCGGGTGGGGTGTTGAACTATCTGATACCCAGTAAAAATCAATGCGCTTCCTGTCACGCCACGGACCACACCTCCGGTGCGCTACAGCCTATTGGCATCAGAGCCCGCCACCTCAATCGTGAGGTGTCCCTCTATGGAATGAATCAACTGGACTATTGGCAGCAAACAGGCCTGTTGCACGGATTCACCCCAGCCCAGCGCGAGGCCGCTCCGGCTAATGCAGTCTGGGGAGAGGACAATGCGGATTTAGCACATCGAGCACGCTCCTACCTCGATATAAATTGCGGCCACTGCCATAACGAGCGCGGCGCCGCCGACACCTCTGGCCTGCTATTGGATTATGCTGACCACCCGATGGGCGCCATGGGCTACTGCAAACCGCCCATCGCAGCGGGCCGGGGGTCAGGTGGATTCCTATACTCTATCGTTCCCGGTCAGGCGGACCAGTCTATCCTCAGCTTTCGCATGGCAACCACCGACCCGGGGATGATGATGCCTGAACTGGGGCGCTCCTTGGTTCACGATGAGGCCGTAGCGCTTGTACACGCCTGGATAGACCAGCTCAGCGGTGAGTGCAAATAGCAGATCCCGGTCGGAAAGCGCATCAATTAACTTTTTATCCTCACGCCTTGGTGTTTGTTCGGGCACGTTTTAGGAGCAATGAATGAGCAATGCTGCACCGATTGTCTGCCCTGAGCAGGAAGTGATCGCCCCATGGATTGACTATAACGGTCACCTCAACATGGCGTACTACCACGTTATTTTTGATCGGAGCGTCGATTACTTCTACGACATGCTCGGTATTGGCGAAGGCTATGCGAGGCGTGGTTTGGGGTCTGTGTTTACCATGGAGGTCCACGTTCATTATCTGAACGAGGTCTCCCTGGGTGATCGCCTACAGGTTCATCTTCAGCTTCTTGATTTTGATCAGAAGTGCCTGCACTTCTTTCAGCACATGTATCTCGCTGAGGGCGGGCACCTAGTGGCGACTTCAGAGCAACTCGCCTTACACGTGGACATGGCATCCAGAAGATCTGCTCCCTTTCCAGAAGGCGCGTCCTCCGCCCTAGCGGACATCGCCCGAGAGCACGCTCTTCTGGAGCGTCCAGAGCGCTCGGGTAGTTCAATCGGCATCCGGCGGCGCTAACTGCCTGCGCGTTTGCCTATAAAAAGCTTAGTAGCCCTCAAGATCTCCGTAACGACTGCGATGATAGTTCACATCGCCGAAGGTTTGATCCGATACGGCCGCACGCTTGATAAAGAAGCCAATTTCGAACTCGTCGGTCATCCCAATACCGCCGTGCATTTGAATACCTTCTCGGGAGACCAGGTTGTAGGTCTCTCCCACTTTGGACTTAGCCAGACTTGCAAGTTTGGCAATCTCCAGCGCATCGCGCCCTTCATCCAAGGCGGTCAAGGCTTCTAACACACAGGACTTCGACAGTTCAATTTCACAGAACATGTTTGCCGCTCGGTGTTTAAGGGCCTGGAAGGAGCCAATCGCCACACCAAACTGCTTGCGTTCCTTTAGGTACCCAATCGTCCGCTCAAAGCACTCCTGGAGGCCGCCCAACATCTCTGCACTAATCCCAATTCGCGCGATGTCTAAGGCGCTATCTAAAATGTCTGCGCCGCCGCCCAAGGGACCAATAAGGGCTTCAGCAGGCACCTTTACGCCGTCCAATCGAACATTCGCCGCGTTGCGCGAATCCGCCATGGCTGTTCTTGTGATGGTGACGCCCTCTGTCTCACGGTCGATCAGAAACAAACTTATACCTTCGCGGTCATTGGCTTCACCGGAAGTTCTCGCCACGACGATGAGCTGATCTGCGATATGGCCATCGAGAACAAAGGTTTTCCCCCCTGAGAGCGTATACCCCTCCCCGTCCGCAGCCGCCAAGGTCGCGATATGATGGGGATTGTGGCGATGGCTCTCTTCTAACGCCAAAGCTAACAGAAGCTCTCCAGACGCCACCTGGGGTAGCAGAGTCCCTTTCTGATCATCATTAGCGCCTAAATTTATCAGCGTTCCACCCACCCATATTGACGCATACAGCGGGCTGGCCGTTAAGGTTCTCCCCGATTCTTCAGTGACGACGCCCAAACCCTTATAGCCGAAGGCTAAACCACCGTGTTCCTCTCCCCAAGGAATCGCCGCCCACCCAAGTTCCACCATGGATGACCACGTTGCTCGGTCAAAGCCCTCGACATCTTCCTCATCGCGCAACTTCCGTAATTGGGTGATCGGCGTATTAGACGCACAAAAATCCTTGGCGCTATCCCTGAGCATGTTTTGTTCTTCATTCAATATCATAGCCACGACAGCCTTCGCTCCTTAAAACTGGAATTTGGACCCCGCACAGCCCGATGATTTCGAGCCTGGATCTTATAACGGGCGTCACGCCCTTAGAATCCATATGAAAACAGAGTGCGATGAAGAAGTCGAGCTGCCCCAGCGTATCGCTCGCCACGTCCATCCGAGCCATCTCACCAAGCGACGACGAGCGCGCGACAAGATAGCAGGCAGCAAGCATTAGCCGTTGCAATAAAGTCCAAATAAGCCTTAAAACGCTGCCAAACCTATTTTAATAATCAGTTTTTAATTAACTCTTGGTTATTGTGGAAAAAATTAATTTTCTTTAGCATCCGCCTGCCAATATTATAAGTAGGTATTATTTTGCGAACGACAAATAAAAAAGCGCAGATGGAAGCGGCTCTCGCTAAACTTCAGCGCGAACTCGACGCTCTTCAGAACAGTGCAGCGTATAAAAAGGAACAGGCTTTTAAGAAAGCGGTTGAAGCTCTGTTGAAGCGCCATGGCCGCAGTAAGGCCGACTTAATCGAGATACTGGCTGGTGATGTACCACCGCTGAAAAAAGCATCGAAGGTGCCTTCGAAAACCGCAAAAAAGACTCCGAAAAAAAGAAAGGCACGAAAGCTGAAAGTTTATAAGAACCCTAAAACGGGCGAGGTTATTGAAACTCGAGGCGGCAACCATAATACTCTAAAAGCCTGGAAGGCCAAATATAAGATGGACAATCTTGAAGCCTGGGTGGTTGAAGAAAAGGCATAAGCCCCTCCAAGGGTGCTTGGAGCATGAGAATCGTCCCGGCACCCTTTCGTCAGCCACATCTTTTAAGCGCGTGGGATGCACCCACCTTTGACGGCCTGATTGTGATACGCCTTTAATCCTTGCCGAAAAGGTCCCTGGTAAATATCTTCTCGGTGACGTCCTCTAAGTCCTCCACCATCCGATTGGCAATGATGATGTCGCTTCGACGCTTAAATGCTTCCAAGTCTCGGATGACTTCAGAATTAAAAAACCGCTGATCTTCAATAAGCGGCTCATAAACCAGAACCTCGACACCCTTGGCCTTTATCCGTTTCATTACGCCCTGAACCGCCGAAGACCGGAAGTTGTCAGAGCCCGCCTTCATGGCCAATCTGTAAATACCAACGACCTGAGGGGCACGTCCGACAATCTCAGCCGCAATGAAATCCTTCCGAGTGGTATTCGCGCTCACGATGGCTTGAATCAAATTTTGCGGCACGTTTTTGTAATTTGCTAACAGCTGTTTTGTATCCTTTGGCAAACAGTAGCCGCCGTAGCCAAAACTCGGATTATTGTAGAAGTCGCCGATACGCCCATCCTTGGAAACACCCTCAATAATCTGACGCGTATCCAAGCCCTGGGCGAGCGCATAGCTGTCTAGCTCGTTGAAAAACGAAACCCGCATTGCCAGGTAGGTATTGGCGAATAATTTGACCGCCTCTGCCTCTGTTGAGCGCATAAAGAGAACGTCTACCGCCTCTTTTTCCGAAGCCGCTTTCAGCATTTCAGCAAATACGGCAGCTTGGGGCAGTTCACTGCCGATAATGATCCGAGAAGGGTGTAGATTATCGTAGAGCGCCCGGCCCTCCCTCAAGAATTCAGGCGAAAAGATGATGCGATGACAGGCATATTTTTTTTGCATCATCTCGGTAAAACCAACGGGTACCGTAGACTTGATCACGATGCTTGCTGTGTCGTTATAGTTGAGGACATCTTGTATCACCGTCTCAACAGAACGGGTGTCAAAGAAATCCGTCTCGGCATCGTAGTCCGTTGGCGTCGCCACCACCACGAAGTCCGCTTCCAGATAGGCGGCCTGCTTGTCTAAGGTTCCGCGTAAGGACAAATCGCGGTGATCGAGGAAGGCCTGAATGTCCGCATCCACCACCGTTGATTTTCTGGCATTCACCAGATCAACCCGGTGAGAATCAATTTCTAGCGCAATGACTTCATGACGCTGGGCAAGGAGAACGGCCATGGACATGCCAACATATCCGGTGCCAACAACGGTAATCTTATAGCGCACTCACTTGTCCTCGTTGTCCATTTGCCAACGTCGCCGCACTTTGCAATGCTCATCCAACCAGGGCCCCGACGTCTTATATCATCCGCCCTCTAATGCGAGCCCGACTAGACACTACAGTCGCAGGCAATCATGCATCCGCAAAATGCCATGGGTATTCCGACCATCCGGTGAGACGACCAAGTTGTAGATATTCATTTCGTTCATCTTATCCACCGCGTTCATGACCAGCGTCTCGGGGTCAACGTAAATGAAATCGGGGGTTGCGACCTCCTTGGCCACTCGTGCTTCCAATTTGTCGATGTTGCGCCTTAGGTCACCGTCCGAGATCACTCCAATGGTCTGACTATCTCTTTCCACGATGGCCAAACCGCATGCCCTGTGCGTCATATTTAGGACGACCTCCATGACCGGTGTATCGTGCTGGGCTATGGGTATGTTCTGGCGAGGCAACATCAGATGTTTCACCTGCATCAACTGATTCCCCAGCGCTCCCCCCGGGTGCAGGATTGAAAACTCATGACGCCCAAAGGTTCTTCTTTTCATCAGCGCAACGGTGAGAGCATCCCCAAGCACAAGCGTCATCGTCGTTGACGAGGTCGGCGCCAATTGATTGGGACAAGCCTCAGGGGCCGAGGGCAAGACAAGGGGAATATCCGCATTTTGAATTAACGTGCTCTCCGATTTTGATGAAATCCCAATCAGCGGAATCGCAAACCGCTTACAAAAACTGATGAGATCACTAATCTCCTTGGTCCCTCCAGAATTGGAAATCAAGATACAAACATCGTCCTTAGTAAGTGATCCCAGGTCCCCATGACTGGCTTCGGTACTGTGAACAAAGTACGTGGGGGTACCGGTGCTGGTCATGCTGGCCGCTATCTTTCGAGCAATATGTCCCGACTTTCCGATCCCTGAAAAAATGACTCTACCCTGACAGGCGAGGATCGTATCGACGGCTCTTATAAAATTTTGGGAGATAGAGTCCTTTAGCTTGACGAGGGCCTCAATCTCAATATCAATTGTCCCCCTCGCGATCTCAATATCACTATTCATGGTCCCCCCTAAGGTCCCAATCCCGCAGTGTTTCCGGGGCTCTAGAGCCGACGGCACGATTAGGCACCGGTACTTGGTGCTTACCGATCATGAGAAAATCCTTTAGCCAAGACGTCATGCCGCCCCTCTCCTAGCGTTTATCCCTTCGCCGTATAGGCACGCAGCTTCCCTTGCAGGACC
>CENU01197416.1_pt1 | contig 17287 bp, 17 predicted proteins | sample 361331 | NCBI WGS metagenome assembly CENU01 (sample SAMEA2619766, study PRJEB7988) | marine metagenome | isolation source: saline water (ENVO:00002010), including | reverse complement strand
TCGCGGTAGCGCCCGGGTAATCTCGCCGTGCCGGATATAGCCCGTTGCGCTGTAGCCTTCCGTTAGCAACCAAAGGCCGTAGTCGAACGTCGCTGGATTACTCGTCCCCCAGGGCGGTTTCAGGCGAACCGTTGCGATGACGGTCTGACCCGAAGCCAAAGGCAGGTAGGTACGCCACGACAGGCGGATTTTCTGATCGACTTGCAATTCACAAGAGGCGCTGTGTGTCGCGTCTAACTGCTCTGCGCTAGCTGTGCGCAGAGCTTTTTCTGTACCGACGTACTCGTCTAACCTCTTCACCCCGCCGGATAAAACCTGAGTGATGGACCGAGGCGTTTGCGTCGCCGGCGCTTTTATCGCGGGCGCTCGAGCCGCGGGCGCTTTTATCGCCGGCGCTTTTGCCGCGGGCGCTTTGGCTGTAGTTCCGTTTGTTGCGAGAAGGTTCGCAACTGGAGTCCTGGTTATCGGCGCTTGCGCAAGCACGCGTGCGCTAATTCGCCAGCGCCCTCTGGCTATCGCAGTGGCCTCCTCAATATGAAGTGAAACACTTATGTCCTGGCCTGCCACGCATGCCGGGACCGCTTTTTGGAGCGCGAGATGGTAAGCTAGTGACGGCCAAGCCAAGGCGACACTTATTGCGACTAAGCCTAATCGCACCCGCATTTAGCGAAATTTGCCAGGCGCCGCATAGGCTATCATCGACTTCCCAGTTTATTAATGTGTTGGCTGTTAGGCGCTATCAGCGCACATTCAACAACGTGTCATATTTAAGGCTGATTCTGCCCATATGCTAAAAAGCCGTCTGAAAAATTACTTGCCAGATCCGGCAAAACTCCGTGAGACAAAGGTGTTAAGACCCGTAGCTCATTTGCTCGATAGGAGCGAGCTATGGCATGTCAATAAACGCAGCTTGTCAGGCGCTTTTTTTGTCGGGCTATTTTCCGCATTCGTACCCGCGCCCTCGCAAATGCTGTTAGCCGCGCTTTTAGCAATTTTCTTTCGTGTGAATCTGCCGACTTCTGTTGCTTTAGTGTGGATCACGAACCCGATCACCATGCCGCCAATGTTCTATCTGGCCTACAGCTTTGGATCCTGGCTGCTGGGTTCTAGGCTCGAAGTTCAGAGCATCGAACTGAGCCTAGGGTGGTTGTTAGAGAATTTAGGCAATATTGGCCTTCCGCTCATGCTCGGGGGCACCATCCTCGGCACGATTTTTGGATTGATAGGCTATTGGAGCGTTCGTCTGATCTGGTTACTTGATGTGCGTCGCAGATGGCGACGTAGAGCGAACAAAAGGCGACCGTAACCATTATGCGAGTCGAGACCGTCCTGGTAAGACCGCGAGACACAACGCGCTCCAACTCGGAAAACCGCAGAGAACATTAGCGAGCAGCACGCATCAAACCAACCGGTTTTGACCGAGGCGTCGAACCCAGCAGACAGTCCGTAACGAAAGAATTTTCAGCAGATACACGCGTTTTCCGATCTTTTGCTGGATCATAAGAGCCATCCAAAACCGGACATCAGCATTCGGTTGTCCGCTTCAGTATAGATGCTTGGCCGGGTCTAGCCGACTGGCGCGAACTGCCGGCAACAAGGCAGCCCAAAACGCCAGTCCCATACTGAGTCCGGCGATCAAGATTAAATCACCATACCGCACCTCCGTTGGCACGGTTATAAAATAGGAGCCGTCTAATAAGTGTTGGCCGGTAAAACCAGCGAGCATGTCGACTATTGTATTGATGTGCCCGGCCAGCCACACGCCCAAGCCCAGTCCAGCAAGTGTGCCGACGATACAAATCATCGATCCCTGGACAAGGAAAATACCGCGGATCATGCGGGCGGAGGCACCCATGGTCCGGAGTATCGCTATGTGCCCACGCCTGTCATGCACCATCATCGTTTGCCCGGCAATTACGTTAAACGCGGCGATGGCAACGATCAGCAGCAACAGCAAAAACATCATGCTTTTTTCCATGCCGATCGCCTTAAACAATTCACCATAGCTTTGGTCCCAACCGAGCATTTGCATACCCGGATACCGCGCAATCAATGCTTGCTTAATAAGGCCTACCTGCATTGGGTCGTCTAATTGCAGACGTAATCCCAGGCGGCCAACCCGCGACCATTCCGCTTCAGAACGGCTGGCGAAGCTAAGCAGAGCCAAGTTGTAATCAGGGTCTGCACCAATCTCAAACGTGCCAGCGACTTGTAAGGCACTGGTTCGCGCGGCAATGCTGTCGCCGCTGGGCACCGTCATAACCGCGGTAAGGCGATCGCCGGGAGCCACACCCAGTCGCTGTGCCAGAGCAGCACCCAATACAACCGCATCCGGTCGGTCCAAAAGTGACAGGGCCGCGTTCATGCCACCTAAACTTGCGACCACCGCTGCCATCGCACCTAAACCTGTGGCGTCAACGCCATAAAAAGTGACCGGCCGAACCCGTCCGGCAAAAGAGAGTGCGCCCAAGCCACGAAAATAAGGACTGACAGTTGATACACCGGACAAGGCAAGCAAATCCTGAGGTTCGGGTGCCGCCTCGACTTGCACCGGAATCATGATATGCGGCACTGAATTCAGCAGGCGCGTCTTCAGCTCTCGATCAAAGCCGTTCATCACGGTCACCACAACCGTCAGCACCATTACGCCAAGTCCTAAGCCAAGCAGTGATACCCAAGTGACGAAACGCGCAAATTTATTTCCGCTTCCCAACAAAAAGCGTGCTGCGAGGCCAAGCGTTAAGACAAATGAAGCATTCACGACATGGTCGGCTCAGCCAGGATCTTGCCGTGATCCAGAACGATCACGCGATCAAAATGGTGCAGGTGAGTGCGATCATGCGTTACGACCATAAAGGCCACTTCGGCTTGCCGGCTGAGGTCGACTAGAACCGCCATGACTTCCTGCGCCGTCGCCTGATCTAGGTTGCCAGTCGGCTCGTCGGCCAGCACCAAGCGGGGTTGATTAACCAGTGCTCTGGCGACCGCAACACGCTGTCGCTCACCCCCGGATAGTGCGCCTGGCAGATGCTCGGTGCGATGGCCTAGTCCTACTTTCATTAACCAATCAGCGCTTATCACATCCGCTGCAGCCTTACCGACACCGTGCAAACGTTGCGGTATCGACAAATTCTCAAGCGCAGTAAATTCGGGCAGAAGGTGATGCATCTGATAAACAAATCCCATATACGTGCGGCGTAATATTGCGCGGCCCTCACTGGACGCTTTGCTCATGCTTTCACCCGCTATTAAGACCTCGCCCTGATCCGCAGAATCAAGCCCGGCCAGTATATGTAGCAAGCTGCTTTTACCCGACCCGGATGGACCCAACAGCGCAACACGTTCGCCAGGTTGCAGCACCAATTCTGCACCCTGCAGTACTGGCACGCTGCGGTCGCCGGTGACGTAAGTTTTGTGAATATCAGTCGCACTAAGAACCGGTTGGGTTGTCATATGGCCTGCTTACCCTCGTGCGCCAATATTGCGCTGGGCGCGAAACTTGCCGCACGCAACGCCGGATAGAGACTCGCTAAAATGCTTAGTAGCAGCGCGACCCAAATAACGCTGAGCACATCAGCAAAACGAATATCTATGGGTAGATAATTAACAAAATATTGGTCCATTAGATTGAGCTCCCAAGTCACCGAGAGCCAGCCGAATAGCAACGGTAGTCCAGCCGCAATCACCAGCCCGGCCAACACGCCAAGCATGGTGCCAAATGCGCCAAGAGCTAACCCCTGATAACAAAATACTTTCGTAATAAAACCACGTTCCGCACCCATGCTGCGTAAAATCGCGATGTCCGAGCGCCGCTGCTCTACCAACATCATTAAGCCGGAAACCAGGTTAAACGCCGCGACTGCGATAAGGAACGAAAAAATCGCGAACAACATGGTCTTCTGCACTGCAACCGCCTGATATAAAGCCCCGTGAGTAGTCATCCAGCCATAAACCTGGACCGGGTGGTCAGCAAACTGCTGTCCCAAAAACTGCCGACCGGTCTGTATATCGAACACATCCACCAACCGCGCATGAAGGCCGGTCACGCGTTGCGGTAAACGCAGCAATTTCTGCGCATCAGTAAGGCTGATAAAGGCACCGCGAGTATCTAATTCGGATTCGCTGCTGAGCACATCGACGACCGTGAAGCGCTTTTGGCGTGGCAATGCACCCATCAGGCTGACGGCTGTGTCCGGCAACAGCACCATGACTTGATCGCCAATATCCAGGTGCAGCCGCTGCGCGAGTCCCGCACCCAACACGATGTTGTAAGGCTTCGCTGTTAGCTGATCCAGGTCGCGCAGCGTAGTAAACGATTCAATGCTGCTTACGTTGCGATAACTATCTGGCTCTATCCCGGTCAGGCTGACGCCTTCCACACCGGCGGCAGTTGCCAACAATGCGGCGCTTTGGGCGATGGGTGCGAGGGCTTCAACACCGCTGGCAAGACCAAACTCGCCCGCGCTCACCCGAGCGGCAAGTGCTGCAACTCTTTCTGCGTCGATATTGTTAAGGGAAGTCAGGGAAAGTTGCGGGATGACTTGCAAGAGCCGTTCGCGAAGTTCGCGGTCGAATCCGTTCACAACCGCCATGACCACAACCAATACGGCAATGCTGATCGCTAGGCCAGCGAGCGCCAGTTTGCTAACTAAGGTAAGTGCTCCGGCTTGTCCTGCAGCGTACCGCACGGCCATAAAAACCGCAGAACCAGACGATTGCGTCATGAAAACAGCGCGACCAACACGCCAGCCGTTTGGCTAGCGACCAACGCGGCTGGAAAGATCCGCAGCTGACGCGGATTTCTGCCCGGATCCAGTAGGCTTGCGCGAAGTCGTTTCACACTTCTGCTGATCGCCGCCGCATATCTCGCATGCCATATCCATACCGAGTGCTTTCATGCCGCCGCAACTGCCGCTAATGGGCTTTCGGCCTAGCAACACGCCCACTGCCATCGCTGTAACGATCATGACTACGACTACGAAACTGAATACCAAAGTCGCCATTATTTTGCCCGCCTAGCTGTCATTTGGATTGTTAAGAAACGCCAACATTGCGTCAGTATAGCGCGCCTCAAATTGATCCTCAGCGGTTTTTATCACCATAAACACCGCCAAATTTTGGGCCGCGGCGAAGGCTAAACCGGCGTCAGCACCCAACACCATCATGGTCGTAGCATATGCATCCGCAAACATGGCTGTTGGATGAACAACAGTCACCGAAGCAACTGCGTTGGCAGCCGGTTTGCCGCTACGAGGATCGATCACATGGTCGACCCGAATACCTTCAACCAAACGAAAATTTCGATAGTCACCAGAGGTCGCAACGGCTTGATCGGTTACGTGCACGACGCGGAAGACACTATTGATCAATCCTGGCTCCGGCGTTTCGATACCAATCCGCCAACGGGTACCGGAAGGATTCAAACCGCGCACCCGCACCTCGCCACCAATGTCCACCATATAGCGCATACAGCCTTGCGATTCCAACAAGGCAGCAACTTCGTCAACGCCCTGTCCTTTAGCAATAGCCGATAAATCGATGTAGACCCCAGGCGCGGTTTTAACAATCTCGCCGGACAAGCCCTCGGCTGCTTGGTCCGGCGCCACTTGCAACTGCAAATTCGACATGCCGACAGCCGCGGAAGCCGCCGTTTGTTCAGCCTCGGAAGGCAGCACAACGCCATCGGTAGGACCAAATCCCCACAAATTCACAAGCGGTCCAATGGTAATGTCAAAGGCGCCCTGCGATGCATCGTAAATCTGTTTTGCGGCCAGTAATGCAGTCCAAAAGCGTTCGCTGACCGCTACCGCGGTGTTGGCAGGCGCGGCGTTGAAACGACTGATTTCCGAACCAGGGATGTAAGTGGATAAGCTTTGATTGAATTCCTGTAAAAGATAGTCAACCTGCAATGGCGTAGGTGCACAGGAGTCAGTAGAGAGGAACTGGACCCTATAATAGGTCCCCATAGTCTGTCCTTCGAGCCGCTCAAACGTGGGGGGACGCTCGGCACAGGCAGCGACAATAATCAGGGCGAAAATCGATGCGAGCATTCGAGTCGATGCGTACGCACGGTGTTTAGCAGCCCGCCGGACAGCTAAACCGACGTCTAGGAAGTTCTTGTCTACAAAAAGTTTGCCCACGAAAACTCCGTTAAATTAGCACTAAACGCCAGTGTGACTCGCTTAATATAGGCGCCCACAAGCGTAATTGGGGTGGTGTTGGTCAACTCGGATCAGCACAATAGCGGCTTCATCAGATGGGTGGAAGTTTATGTTGAAATCACGCTGGTTCGCGCCTGCCATCTTTGCGGCTGCTTTGCTCGGATGGTTGCTCGCAACCACTCTGGTCGAATTTGCCCCGCTGCTCGCTGACGTACTGGATCGGCTAACGCAGTTTATCAAAACCGCATTCTTTGCGGCGTTGAAAATGATTATTGCACCGCTCATTTTCTTCTCCTTAGTAGCCGGTGTATTGCAGTTACGCAAAAGTGAGCGAATGGGACGGCTCGGTGGCGTGGCGCTGGGCTACTATATCGCCACCACCTCTATCGCAATCACGATTGGTTTGATCGTCGTGTTCTTTATCCACCCGTGGACTGCGACACCACCACTCATTGAAGACCCCACCGCACTTGGCGGCGCCGTGCCTGTTAACGCCCAGTTGATTAACCCTGCTGACGGATCCACATGGTCACTACTCAACAACCTTGCCCAGCGAATGTTAGTCAATCCATTCAATGCACTCGCCGAAATGAACGTGCTGGGCATTCTGGTAACCGCAGTTATTTTCGGCCTAGGCATCGCACTTACTGTCGGCGAAGACTCAGTAATCCCAACTTTTTTCGACGAGATGACTGCCGTCATTTTTCGAGTCAGCGGCTGGGTTCTGTCAACCCTGCCCTTGGGCATTTTTGCAATCGCTTATCAACTAGCCGGACAGCTAAACTTCGAAACTCTGGTATCTCTGGGCCAATTGGCTGGTGTCGTATTTGGCGCAACCCTGGTGCACGGACTAGTCGTATTGCCCTTAATCGCCTGGTGGGCCACCGGTTCGCCGCCCTGGCAATTTTTGCGTGATATCAGCCAGCCGCTGGTCACCGCATTCATTACCTCATCCAGCGCGGCGACTCTGCCATTGTCGATGGCCACCGCCGACAAATTGGGCGTGCCGCGAGCCAAATCCGCTTTCGTTTTACCGCTGGGCGCTACCGCAAACATGGACGGCACAGCTTTGTTTGAAGGCATCGCGGCTGTCTACTTAGCCTATATGTTTGGGATTGAGCTGGGCACCACTGGCATCATAGCCGTGTTTATTGTTGCCATGTTGTCATCAGTAGGTGCACCAGGCATGCCCTCGGGTTCTATGGCGGGCATGCAAATGGTGCTGCTCGCAGTAGGTATTCCCCTCGAAGCCATCGGCCTGTTACTGCTCATCGAACGGCCACTGGATACTTTCCGCACTGCAGTCAATGTCGAGGGCGATCTCGTGGGCACATTGGTCGCGCATCGCTTTACGGAAGGCGACGGATCAACCGATATAACTAAAACGTTAGCAAACGAACCGCAGAGCGAATTAGCATAGACGCTGCATTGAGCGGCGAAACGACATTACATTTTCAGGGTCTAAGCGCGCTCAACAAAAGCATGATGACGGAAATTTTACATGCCCGCGCCGCAACCTTGAATTTCGTCGCCGCCAGCAAAAGCAAAGCCCTGCAACAAAAGCCCTACAACAAAAGCCCTACAACAAAAGCCGTGCAACAAAAGACAGGCCTATAAAGGCGAGGCGATAAAGTGACCCGCAACGCATGCTCTAACTTTCGTCCTTTGCGATTTCTTGGCCTGTAACAACCTTGTCGCCTGTCGAAATCTCTTCATTCTTGGCGATCAAACGCAACGCTGCCCGGGCCCCGATAAACAGAATAATGGGTGCGATGAAGATACTCGGTACCCCCGGCAAAAAACCCAAAATGCTGAGCCAGTCGGCGCCGCCTAACGGACTATCACCAAAAGTTAAAGATCGGTTCCCGGAAGCATTGCCGATCCAGTAAAACAAGGTAAACGACCAGGCGACGTAGATCAGACCCCAGGCAAAAAACTTGTTCATCGCTTCGCTGAGCTTCAAATAAGGCAAGGCCAAGGCAACGATTACCACCATCATGCCGTTGGTGATACCGCCACTGTGGGCCCTAACCCAACCCTCTACTGTTCCGTAAACGGAGAATTCGGCGATCCGTCCCGGCCAAAATTCAAAGCCGCCGATCAATGCAAACAACAGCATAAACCCAGCAATGAGACCGACTGCCATGACTAAAAAGCCATGTGCGATCATAAGTTTTTGATAGCGTTTCATAGGTTCTCCAAGCAAAGCGTTTTAAAATGCGGGTAGTTATTGATATGGCACCGGCATAGCGGGATGCTGAGTATCGACTAACGGAATTTTCTGGCCTTCGGGTAACTTCGCATAACCCTCGATCCAGTCTCGCATCCATTGCGGGTCCTGTTCGCGGCGCGGATCGTGACCGGGCAGCAACGCGCGCAGCATAAATGGACCAACCTCGTAAACGAGCGATACGGCTTCGCGAAGCAGCTCTACCAAGGTCCTAGGCTGTGTCAGAACCCCATCTTTGCGCAGCGCAGCCACCATGCCGATAACGCCCCAGCCAATAACGTGAAAAGAACCATGCAATACGCCTAAAAACCTCGGTAAGAAGCGTCCCGAATAAGCCATGTAGACATCGAGCGCTACCGTTTTGTGTTCGGTTTCTTCGACCATGTGGGTGAGCCAGAAAGAAGTGATATGCGGGTCAGCGCCGCGAAAAAGTTGTAAGCGCTTTTTGATCATCCACCGCGTAAATCCGTTAGTCATCGACTCAAAACCAGCAGCATAGGCGAGCCGGGTTTCTAGATCCCTGCGCAGCAAACGCTGCCAAGAGCGGGCCATGCGTTCTTCGAGCTCAGCAAATTCGGAATATCCGTTTTCGCGCAATACCGCATTTAGCCGTTGATGACATTTGTAATGTTGCGCTTCCTGGCCACAAAAACCACGAATGTCTGCCTGTAATTCCTGGCTGTCGATATAATTCGCGGCTTCCCGTTCGGTTTTGACCAGAAAGGGTTCGAGATACGGCATGGTTAAAGAAACGCCGTTAAAGAAGTGACTGCGGACGCGCTGGTTAGGTATCCAAAGCGGATCTGTATCGGGCGGGAATTCGAAAGAAAAATTGCGGATAACGATTGTGTCCACTGACTTTGGCTTATAGCGATAAGTTGATGTTCGAGGCTGATCTGCATCGCCACGCTCATCCACTAGCGCCTGCTCCTGGACTCTGCGCTCTCCTTGCTTGCCGTTATCACTCGACTTTGTGTGACCTTCGCTCATCCCATCTCCCCAGGCTTCGCAAGCACTCAATTTCGTGTAAGCCGCAACATGAGGGCGACTTCGAGATATAGGCAAAGTGTTACTGACAATTGGTGGTAACCGGCGGATAGACAGAAATATCTGTCTTGAAACCGATAGGTTTCGGTAACTGAACTGATTTTGATGTAGCGAAAGAACACCGAATTGTAGGAACCAGCCTGGTTAGCATCACCATCAAGTCTGCTAGCGACTCAGCCAGATTTAACAATTTTATTGCTGCAATGACTCGAGGGCTGCTTTTAGCGAAGGGTCACACACAGCTTTTGCTAAGACGGTCAAGGAGACAGGGCTGTCGCAATAGCTCAGAGCCTAAATAGCCTCCACTGAACCCTGAGAATTAAAGCGGCGAAACCCGCCTCGCTTGAAAACAAAGCTGAACCGACACCTAATCTTAGGTCCAACGTACTGTTTTACTTCGGTGGAGCAGTATAGTGTCTAGCTAAACTACGTATTTCATCCGTATCAACTTTCAGCGAGCCAGATTAATTAACCATGAGTCCCCGAATACTTCTTTTACGGCACGGCCAAATACGCGCTAACCTCGAACAGCGCTGGCATGGCTCAACGGATAGTCCGTTGACTTGGACAGGACGCCTACAGGCGCGTCGCACGAACCAACATCTAGCAAGTCAGCCACGCCTCGCAGCAATCTATACCAGCCCGCTGCAACGCTGCCGTCACACCAGCCACCTTGCCACCCAGCACAGCAAGCTCGCACCAGAGGTTGTGCCAGGGCTCGCGGAAATGTCTGTCGGTGATTGGGAGGGGCGCAATTTCCGCGAGCTGAATGAACAGGAGAACATGATCACCAGGCTAAACGCGGATTTGCGCTGGACGCCACCCGCCGGTGAAAGCCTCAGCGAAGTTGCCGAACGTATGCAAGCAAGCTTGATACGCATTGCCAGTCGGCATACCGCCGACGAAACCGTCCTAGTAGTTAGCCATGGCGCTGCCATGAGCATTGCGCTCGCGCAGCTGCTGCACAACGACCCGCGCAACTGGATGGATTACCACTTTAGCAACTGTGGGCTTACCGAATTGCACATAACCGAACCCGCGCGACTCGGTCGCTTTAATGACTGTGCACACTTAGCGCCCTTCGGTTAAGCTCCGCCAACACAATTCGGCAACGCTTATGCACGAGGAGGGAAGATGACTGAGTTTTGTATTGTAGAAAAATCGAATCACATTATGACGGTGCGTATTAACCGGCCGGACAAGCTCAACGCGCTGCATCCACCGGGTAACGCTGAGCTTGGTGAGGTATTTGACGACTTTGCAGCCGATGACGATATGTGGGTCGCTATCATCACCGGCGAAGGCCGTGGCTTTTCCGCTGGTAACGACCTGCGCTATCAGGCTGAAGGCGGAGAGCGAGTCCCAATGCCACGTGGCTTTGGTGGGCTGACATCGCGCTTTGATATGAATAAGCCAGTTATCGCTGCGGTCAATGGCGTCGCTATGGGCGGCGGCTTCGAAATTGCGCTTGCCTGCGACCTCATCATTGCATCAGACAAAGCAAAATTCGCCTTGCCGGAGCCAAAGGTTGGGCTCGCGGCTCTGGCCGGCGGCCTAAATCGACTGCCACGTCAAATTGGTCCTAAGCGAGCTTTGGGCATGATTCTCACAGGCCGGCACGTTAGTCCAGAGGAAGGCGTCGAACTGGGCTTCGTCAACGAAGTCGTGCCTCATGATGACTTAATGAACGCCGCCATGCGTTGGGCAGAACAGATATTGGCCTGCGCGCCGCTGTCTATTCGCGCCAGCAAAGACGTGGTCTACAAAAGCCTCGATTCCGCGTCGCTTCAAGACGCAATGGAGGCCAAATATGACACCGTTGCGGCAATGGTGGGTAGCGAAGACTTTGTCGAGGGTCCAAAGGCATTTTCTGAAAAGCGCCCGCCAAACTGGCAAGGCAAGTAGGTTCCGATCGAGCTAACGAGCCGCTGATGCAACCTGCATTAGCGGCACTCAAATTTACTCGAAAACCTTGTGGAGGAATGCAGCTATGGCGCTGACAGTTACGCATAAGCAGTTGGTGGAAAAGGCCCTGGAGGAAGTGGAAACCCTCACTACTGAAGCAGCCGAAGACCTGCTGCAAGATCCTGAAGCTGTCTTTGTTGATTTGCGCGACCCTAGAGAATTAGAGCGCGAGGGCACCATCCCAAATGCTTTTCACGCACCAAGAGGCATGATCGAGTTTTGGATCGATCCAACCTCCCCGTACTACAAAGATGTTTTCGGGTCTGGTAAGCGGTTGGTGTTTTTTTGTCAGAGTGGCTGGCGTTCCGCGTTAACCACCAAAACAGTCCAAGATATGGGTTTATCGCCAGTGTGCCACGTTGGTGAGGGCTTCCGTGGCTGGAAAGACAGCGGCGCACCAACTCAGGAAGTTGTTAAAAAGAAAAGTAGCTGAGAAACGGCGCAACAAGAATCTATGTAATCGAAACAACACAGCGAAAAGCGCCAAGGGTCGATATGGCCTGGCTCAATGCGTCGCGACTAATTTTGTAATAGCTTTATCTAAAGCAGAGCTCAGCGCATACAGTGCAGTGGTTCAGGTTAACAACATCCGATTTACCAATCATTTATCAACCATTGGCCGGGAGGGTCGATGTCACCCATTAAGCTCGTTATTTATCTACTCGCCTTTTGCGGCGGCTTCATCATTATGTCGCTGGAACTCCTTGGCGGCCGCATGCTTGCGCCCTACTTCGGCAGCGGCATTTACGTCTGGGGCAGCATCATTACCGTGTTTATGCTGTCGCTGTCGCTAGGCTACTTGCTCGGCGGCCGCTTTTCGGTACACAACCCAAGCATCACCAAATTCGCTACCCTGTTCGGTGGCGCCGCTGTTTTGCTCTATCCGCTTGTTTATTTTGCTGACAGCATCATGCAGGTCATTTTTTTGCAGATTGAAGATCCTAGATATGGTTCTCTCGTGGCTTCATGCACCCTTTTTATCGTGCCGACCATCATCCTAGGAATGATCTCGCCCTACTCCGTGCGGCTGCTGGTCGAAACGGTGGAACGCTCAGGCCAAGTCGCCGGTAAACTTTATTTCATGTCGACATTGGGCAGTTCTCTCGGCACATTAATGACTTCCTTTTACTTCGTGCTGTGGTTTGAGGTGAATACTATTCTGACATTGATGACCGTGACCTTGCTGCTTATCGCAGCGGTTGCTGTAGCGGCGGACCGCTTCTTCGGCAATGATTTAATTCAGCTAAATGGTCTTAAGACACCGAATGCCGCGGATGACACGGCGCTAAAATAGCGCCTTAATCGCTAGGCGTCGGACCCGATTGGTGACCAGGGTTGGCATCTTGGCGGCGGCTTTGGCGCACGCATCGAGAATCACGACGCCAACAGCGACATAACCAACAGCCATGCTATGGAATGTATAAAGTGATCCGCTAAAACAGCGATTACGGTAAAGATCAAAAGGTACTAACGTGGATTTAAACGTTTATAAAATCAGCCACCGGCTGGCACAGTTGCTTAACTGGACCTTGCTAACTGTACTGGTTTGCCTGAGTTTCGGCAGTCTCCCCACTCATGCGGACCGAATCGTTCACCAAGAGCAATCACTGTACAGCAACATCATCGTTCGTGAATCCAATCGACGCTTATGCCTGCAGTTCACCCTGCGACGCGAAAGTAATCAGAGCTGTCAGGATCCTAGCGACCCACAGCGCTTGGTTTTTCATTACGCGCGCATGATTATGACTAGCTTTCTGTTTATCGAAGATCCTCAAGACATCCTCATCATTGGCTTGGGCGGTGGCACCCTGCCGGCAACCCTGGAGCGCTTGCTACCAGAAGCACGCATTACTACCGTCGAAATTGATCCGGCGGTGGTCCGCCTCGCCAAGGATTACTTTAACTTCGTCGAATCACCAAAGAACGAGGTCGTTGTGCAAGACGCGCGCGTTTTCACCAAGCGTGCAAGCTTACGGCAGCTCAAATACGACCTAGTGATCCTCGATGCATTTAACGGTGAATACATTCCAGAACATCTGATGACTGAGGAATATCTGCGCGAGGTCAGAAGCCTGTTGCGCCCCGAATCACTATTGGTTTCCAACACCTTCGTAACCAGCGCTTTGTATGACCATGAGTCGTCAACTTACGCGAAAGTGTTTGAATCGTTTATTAACTTTAAGCGCGCCGAAACCGGCAACCGTTTGATCTTGATCCCCAACGCTGCGCTGCCTGCAATGGAGCGACCCGAAATTGACCAGACGGCTTTTCTGGCAAAAGCCGAAGGTTTGCAGGAACGCCTGGCTGGCCTGGATGTGCCGGTAAGCCGCTACGTCAGCCAACTGGTAAAGCTGTTGCCACCGGATCAGCGCAAGCCAGATTGGAATGTAGCTGCACGAGCGTTAACGGACCAGTATTCGCCAGCCAATTTACTGCGCCATAAGAAGTAGCTCGGGCGTAGCGTTTCGCCAAACCCTCGCTTATCCGCTATCGGCCAGCCAGCGTGAGAACAAGCAGCTACTTCGCTGCCTCCCAATACTCATCTTTTAGCAGCCGTTTATACAGTTTGCCGGTTGGATGTCGAGGCAGTTCATCGCGGAAATCGATGCTACGCGGGCATTTAATGTGCGACAGCTTGGTACGGCAGTAGTCGAGCAATTCTACTTCCACCATTGGACCCGCCTGGGACGTATCCTTGAGCTGCACAACTGCTTTCACCTCTTCGCCAAAATCTTCGTTTGGCACGCCGAACACCGCGACGTCTAACACTTTATCGTGGGTGATCAAAACGTTTTCGGCTTCTTGCGGGTAAATGTTAACGCCGCCGGAAATGATCATGAAGTGTTTGCGATCAGTCAGATAAAGATAGCCATCCTCATCCATGTAGCCCACATCGCCAAGTGTCGACCAGCCTTGGGCGTGCCTAGAACTATTGGTTTTATCGGTGTCTTTGTAGTACTCGAAGGTGCCCCCGCCAGCAAAGAAAATGGTGCCGGATTCGCCTACCGGAACCTCTTCGCCGTTTTCATCGCAAATGTGTAGTTCACAGTTCAGCGCTTTACCAACAGATCCCTTATGCGATAGCCATTCTTCCGAATTCAACTGCACGAATCCATTGCCTTCGGTGCCTGCGTAATACTCAAAAATCACCGGCCCCCACCATTCGATCATCTGTTCTTTTATCGGCACCGGACAAGGTGCCGCGGCATGAATCGCGCATTGCAGAGAAGACGTGTCATAGCGCAACCGGACTTCGTCCGGCAGTTTAAGCATGCGCACAAACATAGTGGGCACCCATTGGCTGTGCGTGATTTGATAGTCCTGAATGCACTGCAGTGCAAACTCGGCTTCAAAGTGCTCCATAACCACCACAGCAACACCGGTGCGCAAGCAATTCATCGTAAACGCCAATGGCGCAGCGTGATAAAGCGGTGCGGGTGAAAGGTAGATTGAGTCTTGCGACGCCCCGTAAAGCAATTCTAGTAAATTAGGATCAGTGCTTTCACCGTAGGGGTAATCTGGTAACGGCCGCTTCACACCTTTCGGGTATCCAGTCGTTCCAGAGGAATACAACATAGCCACCCCCTCGCGCTGATCTGCGATCGGATGCGTGGGCATTTTGGCTATCGCTGCTTCCCAAGACTCATAGCCGTCGATCGTATCGTCTACCATATAGCGCGCCTGTACATTCGGCATCCGATCATGCAGCGGCTCTAAAACCGCCTTGCGTTCAACTGAGGAAATGAACAGCTGAGCCTCGCAATTGTTGACGATGTACTCCACTTCTTCCTGCTGCAATCGCCAGCTTATGGCCGTGTAATATAGGCCAGCGCGCTGGGCTGCGAAACAAATCTGGAAAAACCGCGGATGGTTCTCCAATAATACGGCGATGTGGTCGCCAGCCTGCAATCCGTGCGAACGGAATAGGTGTGCGCCCTGGTTAGCTGTCTCTTCTAACTCTTGGTAGGTCACGCGCTGCCCCGTATCAGCCATGATGTAGGCGGTTTTATTTGGCTCCGCCGCAGCTATCTCTGCTGGATTCATATTTCCCCTCTCTTCCCTCTGCCATGTCTTGCACATGCTTTATGAACATTCTTGCAACATCTCCGCAAACGCTAAGCGCGTGCGTACCGCGGCTCGCTAAAACACCACGTTGCCAAGTGTTGGAGCACAATTGGTTTGACTCTCAACCGGGGCATTGCCACACATGCTACCGGTAAATCCCCTGCGACTGCTCGTGTCTACAAATCTAAGACCGCTCGCTACCACATACCTAAAGTAGGGGTTCTAACACCCACTCGTCAAAGGGCCAGTGCAGCACAAGCTACTCTGCTTCCTCATAAAAATTCAACGAGACTGAGTTCATACAAAAACGTAAACCCGTCGGTTCCGGCCCATCCGGAAAAACATGGCCAAGATGCGCATCACAGCGAGCACAAAGGACTTCGATACGCCGCATACCTAAGCTGTTATCCTCACGAGTCGTTAACGCCTCGCGATTCAACGGCGCATAAAAACTCGGCCAACCACAGCCCGCGTCAAACTTAGTCATGGATTCAAATAGCGGGTTATCACAACATTTACAGTGATAGAACCCGTCGCGCTCTTCGTTCCAATAGATGCCGGTAAACGGCCGTTCAGTACCCGCTCGACGGGTCACGTCAAATTCTTCCTGGGTCAATTGTGTGCGCCACTCCGCTTCTGACTTAACCACCTTTGACGTGTTTAGATCGCCCGCTTCGCTCATGGTTTTCCTCGCTTTATCGTTACTTGAATAGGGCCCCAATTTTGGCTCCCCGCTTTGATTCGTTCAGCCGATCCATATCGATCTGCCTTGCTTGTCGTTCGCTTCCGCGTTGCTCGCACGCGTTTCGTTTTGGCGTCGCTGTTTGTTCAGGCGATTACCATTGCGTTTGTTTGCGGTTTCGTCAAGCACCAACGCACTATCCTTACTTGGTGCCCGAGCATAGTTGAAGACCGCCAAGAACGACCCTTGCATACTCGTGCTCGACATTGTCGTCGGTAAGTCCAACAGAAACCGGATCAACGCTGCTGTGGTGACGATCAGCGATAGACTTCGCGGATGCGTTCACTGACGCCAGTCTATAAACTAGCGATCCACCGACCGGGGCGGCGCACTAAGCATACATTTTACAGACGCTTTTCAGAGCGTTAGCGGAATATTAGCCGCTAGTCGGCAACGACTTTCGACGCATCTTATTAGGAACGACAAACTCGATCAGTAGATAGAAGAGCAACATATGTTGACATGGCGCCAGGCAGCCCATGCCTGGTTGCAATCGCTACCAGAAGATTAAGCAGATCGTGATTAGGTGTCTTTTGCATTGCGCAGAAAGCCGGCCTTGTTGAGCGGCAGGTCAGAACAGGATTACTCGGAAACGAACCAATGATTAAGAAATCTACAAAGTTAGATGACGTTTGCTACGACATTCGCGGCCCGGTCTTAGCGGCTGCGGAGCGTTTAGAGGAAGAAGGTCATCGCGTTCTGAAGCTCAATATCGGTAATCCAGCCCCGTGGGGCTTCGATGCGCCCGAGGAAATTATTCGCGATATCATCGCTAACCTCCCAGCGGCCCAAGGCTATTGTGATTCCAAGGGTATTTTCTCGGCGCGTAAAGCAGTCATGCAATATTGCCAACAGGTGGGCATTAAAAATGTAGATGTGGACGACATCTACATCGGCAACGGCGTTTCTGAACTGGTGGCCCTATCGATCCAAGCGCTGCTCAATAACGGCGACGAAGTATTGATCCCGAGTCCGGACTTTCCGCTGTGGTCGGCGGCAACTAACCTATCCGGCGGTAAAGCCGTGCACTACCTTTGCGACGAAGAGGATGACTGGCAGCCAGATTTACAAGATCTG
>CENU01057152.1_pt1 | contig 17293 bp, 17 predicted proteins | sample 361331 | NCBI WGS metagenome assembly CENU01 (sample SAMEA2619766, study PRJEB7988) | marine metagenome | isolation source: saline water (ENVO:00002010), including | reverse complement strand
ATGGATGATATCCATATTAAGGCGCAGTTAGGAAGATACAGAATGAGGGGTATGGCCCTCATGAAAAAAATTCCTCATTGGGATGATTTAACATTTCTCCCTGGAACACTTACTCGTTTTGTTATTGAGGGTTATCGTGAGAAATGTTTAACTGAAACAGTCATTGGACCAAGGGCTAAAAACCCAATTAAGTTAGATATACCTGTTTACATAACAAGTATGAGCTTTGGTGCTCTTTCTTATGAAGCTAAAACCGCTCTTGCTAGAGGAGCAACGATGGCCGGAAGTGCAACCTGTTCTGGTGAAGGTGGTATGATACCTGATGAGAGAAGATATTCTAACAAATGGTATTATCAGTGTATTCAATCACGATATGGCTTTAATCCTCACCACGCACAATTAGCTGATGCGATTGAGGTATTTATCGGTCAAGGACAAAAAGTTGGCATGGGTGGACACCTTATGGGTCAAAAAGTTACTGATCAGGTAGCTGAGATGAGATCTTTACCTGCAGGAATTGATCAAAGATCGCCTGCAAGACATCCTGATTGGATGGGTCCAGACGATTTGGCTTTAAAAGTTGCTGAATTGAGAGAGTTAACAGACAATCAAGTTCCAATACAATTAAAACTTGGTGCTTCAAGAGTTTATGATGATGTTAGAATGGCAGCAAAATGTGATCCTGACTCAATTTTCCTAGACTCAATGGAAGGTTCAACTGGTGCAGGGCCTCACGTTGCAGCCGCTAATACTGGTATTCCTGGTATTGGAGCAGTTAGAGAGGCTAGAAGAGCACTTGATGATGTTGGAAAATCTGGCGATATCACTTTAGTTTATGCTGGTGGAATAAGAGACGGTGTAGATATGGCTAAAGCTCTGGCACTTGGTGCTGACGCAATTGCTATTGGTACAGCGGGACTTATTGCATTAAATTGTAATAAAGATATTCCTGAAGCAGACTTTGAAAAAGAAATGGGAGTTGAGGCTGGTTACTGTTACCACTGTCATACTGGTAGATGTCCAGTTGGTGTTGCTACTCAAGACCCTGTTCTTAGAAGCAGATTAGACCCAACTGAAGCAGCTGAAAGAGTTTATAATATGCTTAACACAATGACTCTTGAGGCTCAGCTAATGGCAAGAGCTTGTGGTAAAACAAACCTTCACTCTTTAGAGCCAGAAGATTTAGCTGCATTAACAATGGAAGCATCAGCCATGGCTAAAGTTCCTTTAGCTGGAACAGACATGACCGTTGGTGTAAAGAATTACCATTCAATATAAAGGAGAAAATAATGCCGAAAGCAAAAAAAACGACAAAAAAAACTAAAAAGGCGACTAAGTCATTTTCTCTTAATGTTAAAGGTGGTGGCTACAAAGCAGTTGGTGGAGCTAAGCTCAAAGATAAAGATATCAAATCAGATAGAGAAAAGTCCATTGGTCAACACATTGGTTACAGATATGATGTTAATTTAATACCTGACTATAAAAAATTAACTCCTTTCCTGAAAACATATATTGAGACTATGGGTTGGGATGATCTTAATTGGCTTGAGGATGTTCACATGGGTTATGAGGCTGATAAACCAGCAGTATTCGATAGAAATGCTAATGGTTGGATCACCGTTCCTGCTAAAATGAAACTTCCTAAGGGACAGCAAGAGAGAGACATGTTGGCAAGAGAACTTTTAATTAAGTTTCAAATGTCTTCTAATCACCCATTAGTCGCTTTGAAGAAAACTTATGTCAAGGGCGATAACTTTAAACTCAAAGAGTAAATAAATTTTTATAAAATAAAAAAAGGCGGTTTTTTTAAATCGCCTTTTTTTTATTCTGAAATCCTAATTAGTTTTGATTTTTTCCAGTTAGGTATAAATTTAATAACATCGATTTCTTTATTTAAACCTGGATTGAAATTAAAGTTATGCCAAAAAACATTCTCCCAAGCGGGCTCATCTTTGTCTAATCGAAATGGACTGCATTCAAGTCTGTAATTAGTTGATAGATGTATAAAGTCTAATATGCATTTTCCTTTTTTGCAGATTTTATCGATAAATTTATTTTTAACAGGAAATGTTGCAAAGAGAGCATCGCTAAACTTATGCCTATCAATGAAAAATTCAGAAGATAAAAATTTATTAATTTTATCATATCTCTCAGCAGGATCGTAGGTACGCTTAAAATTATATTCAAACATTTTTGTAGTTTCTACAGGATCATTTTCTACAAGAGTAACAATAATACGACTGTACTCTTCACCCTTGTCGTCTAAAAGATGAGGTGTCATAGAATTATTAGGCCTACCTCCTTTGGTACGAAAAGCATCCATTCTTGACTGGCATTGCCAATCAAAAAATTTTTCTCTTAATATTTCAGGTGATAAATCCAAGGTTTAACAGTCTAATGTAGTTTCTCTTTCCCACGAGGAAAGATGTTTATTGAAGGTATTCCAATCTTGGTTCTTGAGTTTGACATAACTATCCACTAACTCATCACCAAAACCCTCTCTGATAATTTTTGACTTATCAAAGTCTCTAATGGCATCTAATAAATTAAGAGGAAGTTTTTTAACTTTTCCTGCTTTATGACCTTCTGTGTACATATTAATATCAAGCCTTTTACCAGGATCTCTTTTATTTGACACACCATCCATACCTAAAAGGATAATTGCAGCTTGAAGAAGGTAGGGGTTAGTAGCTCCATCCATTAGTCTTAATTCAAATCTTCCTGCACCAGGTACTCTTACCATATGTGTTCTATTGTTCCCTGCCCAGGTAATTGAACTAGGCGCCCATGTTGCACCTGATGTTGTTACACTTCCATTAATTCTTTTATATGAATTAATTGTTGGATTAAAAATCGCTGCCATCTTATCAGCGCTTTCTATAATCCCACCTAAGAAATTATAACCAGTTTTAGATAAACCAAGTTCATCTTTTTTATCTAAAAACATATTCTTTTTTCCATTTTTATCCCAAACAGATACATGACAATGACATCCATTTCCTGTTAGGTTGGTGAAGGGCTTTGGCATAAAAGTTGCACGTAAGGAGTGTTTTTCAGCAATTGATTTTACCATAAACTTAAAAAAAGCATGTCTATCGGCTGTTACTAAACAATCAGAAAAATCCCAATTCATTTCAAATTGACCATTAGCATCTTCGTGATCATTTTGATAAGGAGCCCATCCTAATGAAATCATGGAGTCACAAATTTCTGTAATTACATCATACCTTCTCATTAAAGCTGAGGAGTCATAACAAGGTTTTGATTGTGTATCTCTGTCATCAGATAAAGCTGTTCCATCTTCATTTACAAGGAAAAATTCACATTCTACTCCGGACTTCATATAAAGCCCTTTTTTTGAAGCTTTTTCAATTTGTCTTTTTAAGGCTATTCTAGGAGATGCTTCTACAGGTTTGTCATCCATATATAAATCTGAAGCTACCCATGCGATTTCTTTGTTCCAAGGTAATTGAATGACACTGTCTCCATCAGGGATACCAAACATATCAGAGTCAGCGGGAGACATATCAAGCCATGTTGCAAAACCCGCAAAACCAGCTCCTTCAGATTGTATTTCATCAATTGCCGTAGCGGGAACTAGTTTTGATCTCAGTACCCCAAATAGATCAACAAAGCTTACAAAAAAGTATTTAACACCATTTTTTTTTGCAAATTGGTGAAGGTTGGTTGCCATATATTTAATCTCCTATTCTTATAATTTTATTAACAATTATTTCATTTAATCAACGAAAAAATACTGATTTTATTGGTATTTTTCTCTATTTTTATTGTTTTAATATCTTATATTCTCATCATAAAAAAGTAAAATGGTTTAAGAGGATTAAGAGCGATTCTTAATCTTTTTATTTTTATAAAAATAAAAATGTAAGGAGGTCATTATTATGACACTTGAAGAACTTGAAGTGTTTGTGACGACGCAAGCCAACGTAGCTATGGAAGCATACTACTGGTGGTGTACTGCGTTAATGATTGCAATTCACGTAGGTTTCTTAATGTATGAAGTAGGAGCATCAAGGTACAAAAATGCTGTTTCTTCTGCCGTTAAAAACCTTTTAGCGTTTGCTTTTATGATACCAACTTTTTGGTTATTTGGTTGGTACATTTATTTAGCATTCCCAGGTGGTTTTTCACCTATTGACTTAGAAGGTTATGGAACTCCATGGAACGTTTCTATGGGACCTATGCTTAGTGACCAGGCAACTGGTGTTTTCTGGGCAGCCTTTACTTTATTTGCTTGTACCACTGCATCTGTTTTTTCAGGGGCTGTTCTTGAAAGAATTAGAATAAGTGCATTCGTATTTTTAGCAGTTATTCTGGGCTCTGTAGCTTGGATATTAGGAGCTGCATGGGGCTGGCATCCAGATGGATGGTTAGTAACTGGTTTCGGATATCACGATGTTGGAGCAGCGGGAGTAGTACACATGATTGCTGGTTGGTTTGCATTCGGTGTTGTTCTAAATCTTGGCCCTAGAGTTGGCAAATATAATGCTGATGGATCAGCTAATGAGATTGAGGGTCACGACTTAAGATTCTCATTTATTGGCTTACTAATGATTATCGTTGGTTTCTTCGGTTTCCTTGGTGGTTGTTTAATTTGGGCAGGTGCTGACTATGGTGGATGGATAAACATTTATGGTGCCCCAGCAACATTGTCATCTTTTGCATTTAACACTTTAATGGGACTTGCCGGTGGTATGATTGGCGCTTTCTGGATGAGTAAAGGTAATCCATTCTGGATGATGTCAGGTGGTCTTGCAGGTATATTCTCATGTGCCTCAGGTCTTGATGTTTGGTATCCAGGATTAGCTTTTGTTCTCGGTTTTGTTGGCGGTGTAATTATTATTCCTGCGAATAATTGGTTACATAGCGTCTTCAAAATTGATGATCCAGTAGGAGCTATCTCTGTTCACGGTGTTGCCGGTATTTGGGGTGTCATCGCAATGGGATTATTTGCTTCTGGCTACCCAGCTGCAGGTGATATTCCGCCTACAAGCTTAGGTGGACAAATCGTTGGTTGTATTGTCATGTTCTTAGTGGGCTTTGTACCTGGTTATGGTATATCATTCGTCATGAAGATGATGGGTTGGTTGCGCGTACCAGATGCAGTTCAACAAGCTGGAATTGACAGTGCTGAATTAGGACTTAGAGCGACAGCTCAATAGTATAAGAAAGGAACTTAAACATGAATTCATGGCCAGGACCTGAAAATAGCTGGGAAGGTGTGGATGCTTATTTTACATCTGCTAACAGCGAAGGTACTTTAATTTTCTGGACACTTCTATGTATTGCCTTGCTTGTGCTTGTTACAGCTTTAGCAGCACGTCACGAGTCAGATACAGCGAAGAACACCAAATAAATTAATATAGCTGACGGGGTACTACCCCGTCAGCAAACATTTATGGATTACAACACAACAAATTATCTCTTCCAAAGTGCAGTTAGTTTTGTTTTAGAGAATAGAATTATCGCTGGATTATTATGGATTGTGTTTATGTATTTTATTTTAAAAAAAATTGCAAAAAAAGATAACGATTTTATCCTTAAAAAATTTACTAAAAATACTAAATAAGATTTGAAATATCTAATCGTAAGTGGCATGGATGAATCTCATGACCGAGAACATGATAACGCTGGATGTCCTTATCAATACACATTCTTTAATGAAATAATCCTTAAAGAAGACCAAAGAGCCTCAATAGATATTTTAAAAACCTATAAAGAAAATTTAAAGTTATTTCCTTATCAAAATTATGATGTCTTTATTTGGACAGGTGGTCTTGGAAATATATACTTACCAAATATTCATAATAGAAATCAACTATATGTTTGTGAAAGAATTTTATCTTTGAATAAGCCTTTATGGGGTAGTTGTTGGGGGCTTCAAGTTATTGCCACATGTTACGGTGATAAGATTGTTAAAGCTAAAAAACCAGAGTTTGGTTTTTCAGATAATATAAAAATTATTAAAAATCATCATATTTATGATGATAAAGAGGATTTATTTACGGCACCTGGCCATCATTATGATAATTTAGAAAATATAAATTCAGATTTTGAGATTATTACTCAAAATGAGATTTCGATACAATCCATTAGCCATAAGTCTATGAATATATTTTGTACTCAATATCATCCCGAACTACCTTATATTTTCATAAGTAAATTAATGACTCATTGGAAAAAAAATTATTTGGAAATAATGAGCAATGATGAATTTAATAAAATTATTAAAAAACTTTATCTATTAGAAGAAAATGATAAGTACGTGAGAAAAAAAGAATTTCGAGCTTGGCTGAATACAAATTAACTATTGTTGTCTTTTGTTGCAATAACAACTACCAATAAAAACACTAATGATAGTAACCCACAAAACACTGAGCCAAAAAATATTGTTGAAAGAATAAATAAAAAAATATCAAAGCTTGTTATTTTACTAAAAAATAAAGGATTTGCTAAAAATTGATCAACAACCAATATAAAAGACATGATCAAAAGACCTGTCATAAATCCTCTTTTGTAAAAACGGATCCAAGAATTTTTTAAATAACTGATATTCATATTCTTATAGTATTTTTATTTTATGAAAATATAATCAAAAAGCTATTAATAAAAATATTGGAGAATTAATTGGGAACATTTCAAGAACATATTAAAGACGCACTACCTGATCCTAAAAGAGTTAAAAAAATTAAAAAAGATTTAGAAGCTAAGGGTGTTAAATATATCTATTCTAATTGGATAGATTTTTTAGGTAGTCCTAAAACTAAACCAATGCCAATATCAGATTTTGAAGATTTATGTGCTGGTAAAGGCCCTCAGTTTGCTGTTCACTCAGTTTCTTTTGTTCCCGAATTAACCCCAGCTGATAATGATCAAATTCCTGTTCCTGATTTAGATAGTTTAGTGATCTGTCCTTGGGATAAAACCTGTGCTTGGGTTTTTGCTGATCTTTATTGGAATGATAGACCTTACGATGTTTGTCCTAGATTAACCTTAAAAAAACAAATTCAAAAATCTGCTAAGTCTGATTTAAAATTCTTTGTAGGTATTGAGCCAGAATTTTTTTTAATGAAATGGGAGGGAGATAAACCTGTTAAGGCAATTGATAGAGACCCAATACCTTTAAGAAGACAAGCATTTGGATACGATGCTGAATATTCAATTGATGGAATGCATTTTTTAAAAGAAATCATAGATATTCTTAATAATGATTTAAAGTGGGATTTGCATGATGTTGTTGCTGAAGGAGCTTATGGACAATACGAATTAGATTTTGGTTATACTGATATTTTAGGTATGGCTGATAGGTTTGTTTTTTTAAGAGTGCTCTTGAAAGAAATTGCCAAGAAATATGGCTATTTTGTCTCTTTTATGCCTAAAACCACAATAAGCGATTGGAGATCTGGAGCGCACATTAATCATAGTGTAGCCTCAATTAAAAAGAAAAATAATAATATTTATAAAGATAAAAATGGTTTTTCTTCCAAGGCATATAATGCAGTAGCAGGAATATTAAAGCATGGCGCAGCTATAACCGCTTTAGCATGTCCTACGGTAAACTCGTATAATGGCTTTGTTCCAACAGTTGAGGGACTCGATGGTGGACGACATACTTGGGCTCCCACACATATGACCTATGGAAGTAATAATAGATCAGCAATGATTAGACTTCCTCAAAATAGGTATTGCATTGAAAATAGAGCATCAGATCTAACACAAAATCCATATTTAACTTTTTCATTATTAGCTGCTGCTGCCACTGAAGGCATTGATAATGATCTTAAGCCTCCAAAACCAACAAATAAAAGTTTGTATGATCTCTCGGAAAAAGAAAAGAAACAAGTAACTAGCTTACCACGAAATCTTTTAGAAGCTGTTGACGCTTTTGCAGCAGACCCTTTAACAAAGGAAGTTTTTTCTGAAGCTATGATAAATAATTTTGTTGGTTACAAATATGACGAATGGTCTAGATATCACACAACTACCACAGATTGGGAAATTAAAGAATATCTTAAGTTATTTTAATTGTTGCAAAATTTAGAACTTAAAAGCTATAAGCTTGAAAACTTTAAACTAAAGTCAGGAAAAGTTGTAAGTTTAAATTTATCTTATTTGGCATTTGGGAATCTTAATAAAGACAAATCTAATGTTATTCTTTACCCAACTAGATATGCAGGTACACATTTAGAACAAGGGTATCTTATAAATGATAAATATCCGATCAACCCTAAGGATTTTTTTATAATAATACCGAATATGTTTTGTAACGGAGTTTCATCTTCGCCAAGTAATTCTCCAAAAAATATTCAAGGACCTAATTTTCCGCTTATAACAATACTAGATAATGTTCGTGCACAAAAAACATTACTTAAAAAAGTTTTTGAAATAGAGTCCTTGAAATTAGTTATTGGATGGTCAATGGGTGGTCAACAAGCTATGCAGTGGGCTTCATACTATTCAAATTGTGTAGAAAATATGATTTCTATGTGTGGTCATGCCAAAACAACTGATCATACTTATGTTTTTTTGGAGGGTGTTTATGCAGCTTTAACTTCTGATCCTCAATGGAATAAAGGGAACTATGAAGAACAGCCCAATAATGGAAAAACAACAATGGCAAGAGTTTGGGCTGGATGGGCACATGGACAAGATTGGTTTAGAGAAAAAAAATATATAGAAGATGGTTATAAAAATGCTGATGAACTCTTGGATAAATTATGGAATAAAATTTATTATCATCGTGATGCTAATGATTTATTAGCGATGATTAGAACGTGGCAAGAGCATGATATTAGTAAAAATGATGTATTTCAAAATGACTTTTCTAAATCTTTACAATCAATATCTGCTAAAACAATTTTAATGCCTGGAAAAAATGATTTGTATTTTCCTCCTGAGGATAATGAGATTGAATTAAATGATATTTCTAACGGTGAGCTCAGAGTTATTCCATCAAGCTATGGTCATTATGCTGGTGCAGGTAAGTCTAAGGAAGATTTAGATTTTATTAATAGAGCAATTGCAGATTTAATAAGTTAATTAAATTTTATCTTAAATAATTTTTTCTTTCCTATTTTCAAAACTTGATCATTATTGGAATGATTTAAATTATAATTGTATTCTTTTATTTGTAAGTCATTAATTTTTACTCCACCACCATCGATAAGTCGTTTTCCCTCAGATTTTGAAGCCACTAAATTTTTTTGTATCAACGCATCTAATATATTAATTTCATCACTTTTCTGGAAAATTATTTCATCTAAATTATCATACGAATTTTGTTCAAATATGGAGACAGCTTTTTTTTCAGCCTCTTTAGCTAATTCTTCAGAGTGACAGTCAGTTGTTACTAAAAATGCTAATTTCTTTTTGGCTTCATTAATATTTTCATTGATTATCTGTGAAATATCATCTTTATCCATGTCGCTAAAAATAAGAAGTAATTTTTCAACATCACTATCATCAACATTTCTCCAATACTGATAGAAATCATATGAGTTGAATTTTTTTTGATCTATCCAAACTGCACCTTGTTCAGTCTTACCCATCTTTTTTCCAGTTGATGTTGTTAAGAGCGGGGTTGTTAATCCAAAAGCATCTTTTTGATTAATTTTAGATATTATCTCCATACCTAAAACTATATTTCCCCATTGATCAGATCCACCAATTTGCAATACACATTTATTATTTTTATTTAAATAAAGAAAATCATAACTTTGTAGAATCATGTAATTAAATTCCAAAAAAGATAATGATTGTTCTCTTTTAAGTCTCTCCTTTACACTTTCAAAAGTAAGCATTCTATTTATTGAGACATGACTACCAACATCACGTAAAAGTTCGATATAATTTAATTTACCTAACCACTCATCATTATTTATAAATTCTATGTTATCTTTAAAATCTCTGAAATAGTGCTCAAATATTCTCTTAAAATTTGCAATATTTTCTTGAATGGCATCATATGATAAGATTTTTCTAGCTGTATCTTTTCCTGAGGGATCGCCAATTTTAGTGGTACCACCGCCCAATAATACAATAGCTTTATGTCCATGTTTAATCAGGGTTTTGATGGCGCGCAGTTGAACTAAACTTCCCGCATGAAGGGCATCAGCAGTAGCATCAAATCCAATATAAAAAGTTATTTTTTTCTCATTAAGTAGGCTATTTAATTTTTCTTCATTAGTACATTGATTGAAAAGATGCCTATCTTTGAATAACTGTATATAATCAAACATATATTATAATTAGCATAAATTTTAAGATATCAAATGGATTATATCGCTTTAGGTTGCATGACAGGAACTTCTCTGGATGGTATTGATTGCAGTCTTGTCAAGACAGATGGCACTACTTACGTAACAGAGATTTTAAATGAATTTACTCCTTACTCTGACAATCTAAAAGGTCGTTTGATTGATGTATTAGATCAAAAGTACTTACAAGATCCCAATTTATTAAAAAGCCTTAGTAATGAATATAAGAATGCAATAAATAATATAATTAATGAGTTTAATGATAAAATTGATGTTATTGGAATTCATGGCCAAACAGTACTTCATGAACCATCTTTAGGAATTTCTATCCAATTATACGACAAACGTAATTTATATGAAACACAAGCTCCTATTATTTGTAATTTTAGAAAAAATGACATTCTTAACGGTGGATCAGGAGCGCCTATAATTCCTATATATCACCAAATAATTTCTCAACAATATAAAATTGAAAATTGTGTTTTTGTTAATATTGGTGGAGTTTCAAATATTACAATTATTAATGAAAGTAGCATTGTTGCTGGAGACTCCTCATTTGGTAATGCAATAATAAATGATTATTTAAAAAATTATAATAATTATGATTTTGACTTGAATGGTGAGATATCAAGAAATGGAAAAAGAATTGACTCGTTATTAAATAAAATTAAATGCGATTTATTTTTTAATAAAAAATTACCAAAGTCATTAGATCGGAATTACTTTCATCATTATTTAAATAATTTACCTAAAAATTTTGAATCTAAAGATATAATTTTTACATTATTGTCTATAATCCCTGATAGCATTAATAGTCTTATTCCTAAAAATAAAGAATTTCATATCATTTTATCTGGTGGTGGTAGAAAAAATCTGACTTTAGTTAAACTATTTAAAAATGTTTTTGATAATGTTTCTTTAATTGATGATTTTCAACTAAATGGAGATTTTATTGAGTCTCAGGGAATGGGCTTACTTGCTGTACGATATTTAAAAAAAATTCCATCTACTTTTAAAAATACAACCGGTCTTAAAAAAAATATTTATCTAGGAGAACAGTGTTAACTTTTATTTTTTTCAATATACTTTGTCATCGTATTCATTAGAGGGTCTAATTTTCCTTCGAATAAATGATTAGATTTTGAAATTGTTTCCATAGAAACATCTGCGTTTTTTTGTTTTTTAAAAGTTTCAAAAAATTCTTTAAGGCTATCTTTTTTAACTATTTCATCCTGTTCTGCACGAATAATAAGTGTTTTAATAGGACAGGGTGAAAGGAAATTAAAATCATATAAGTTAACTGGAGGGGCAATTAATATAAGTCCATCAACTTCTGGTCTTCGCATTAAAGTTTGAAAACCAATCCACGCACCAAATGAGAATCCAACAATCCAGCAAGATCTAAAATCTTCATTTTTTTTTTGCAACCAATCTAAAGATACACTTGCATCATTTAATTCTCCCTCACCTTCAGTGAAGGCACCATCACTTTTTCCTACTCCTCGGAAATTAATTCTAAGTGTAGAAAAACCTGCATCTTTCATGACTTTAAAGGCTGCATAATTTACTTTGGTATCCATTGTGCCGCCGTGTTTGGGATTTGGATGAAGGACTATAGCAATATTTGGCTTATCTTGCTCACTTGGTGAGTATTTTGCTTGAAGTTTACCTTCTCCACCTTGTATAAATACTTCTGGCATAATTGAGCTAGGATCATAAATTATTTTTAATGATAAAAGCAAGGTAATAATGAACACACTTGGATTTAATAAAGAACCATCAGAGACCACCGTTGTAGTTGCCATGTCAGGTGGAGTTGATAGCTCTGTAGTTGCAGGATTACTTAAACAGGAAGGCTATAATGTAATTGGTATAACATTACAGCTATATTCATCTAATACTTCAGCAAAAAAGGGTTCATGTTGTTCAGGTATTGATATCTATGATGCTAGAAGAGTTGCACAAAAATTAGATATTCCACATTATGTTTTTAATTATGAAAAAACTTTTAAAGAGGATGTAATTGATTACTTCATCAATGCATATGAAAATGGCGAAACACCCATACCTTGTGTTAAATGTAATGAAACAGTTAAATTTAGGGACTTGATGAATTTTGCAAAAAAATTAGAAGCAGATTGTATGGCTACTGGTCACTATATTAAAAGGAAAGGTAATACAAAAAATGCCCATATGTATAGGGCTGAGGATAAATCTAAAGACCAAAGTTATTTCTTATTTTCCACAACCCAAGAACAGCTTGACTACCTACGTTTTCCTTTAGGAGATATACCAAAAGAGAAAACAAGAAAAATTGCAGAAGAGATTGGTCTAGTAGTTTTTAATAAAAAAGATAGTCAAGATATATGCTTTATTCCAGACGGAGATTATAAAAAATTTATTAAATCTCAAAAAAAAGTTGGAGAGATTATTGATTTAAATGGAAATATTTTATCCCATCACGAGGGAATTCAGAATTATACGATTGGTCAAAGAAGAGGTCTAGGAATTTCAAGTGAAGAGCCACTTTATGTAGTTGATATATTAAAAGAATCTAATCAAATTGTAATTGGCAGCAAAAAAGATTTATTGGGTAAATCACTTCTTTTAGGTGATTTGAACTTTATTATGCCTGATTTTGACCTTAGTCAGGATGATATTGAGATTTCTTGTAGTGCTAAAATCAGATCTCTTTCAGAGCCTAAAAAAGGCACTCTTTATAAAAATTTAAATAAATTTTCCTTTCAATTCGATGAGCCGGCCGAAGCTATTACAAAAGGTCAGGCATGTGTGTTATATGATCACGATAGAGTATTAGGTGGTGGCATAATCAAGCAAAAATTGAACTAAAGTCCTTATTTATTCGTATTTTCTTGTAAATTTCTTTAATTATTTTATATATCGAGATCTCTTATGGCAGCAACAGAACAAACTATTAAACAGGTTAATAATCTTGGAAACAATGAATATAAATATGGTTTTTCAACTGAGATCGATGATATTAAATCACCTAAAGGTTTAAATGAAGATACTGTAAAATTTATATCAGCCCAAAAAAATGAACCAGAGTGGATGTTAGAATGGAGATTAAATGCTTTTAAAGTTTTTAATAAATTGCCTGAGCCAAATTGGGCTAAGCTCAATATCCCTAAGATAAACTTTCAAGATTATTACTATTACTCTTCACCAAAAAGTCTTAAAGACAAGCCAAAATCGCTGGATGAGATTGATCCTGATATTTTAAAGACTTATGAAAAACTAGGCATTCCTCTCCAAGAGCAAAAACTTCTCTCAGGTGTAGCTGTTGATGCTGTTTTTGACTCTGTCTCAGTTGCAACTACCTACAAAAAACAATTAAGTGATTTGGGAATTATCTTTTGTTCTATTTCTGAAGCTATCAAAACTTATCCTGATTTAATTAAAAAATATCTTGGAAGTGTAATACCTGTATCTGATCACTCATTTGCTGCTCTAAACTCTGCAGTCTTTACCGATGGTTCTTTTGTTTATATTCCAGAGGGCGTTAGATGTCCTGTTGAGCTTTCTACGTATTTTAGAATTAATGCTATCAATACTGGTCAATTTGAAAGAACACTTATTATCGCTGATAAAGATAGCTATGTTAGTTATTTAGAGGGCTGTACTGCACCAATGCGTGATGAAAATCAACTGCATGCAGCTAATGTTGAATTGATTGCTCTAGAAAATGCTGAAATAAAATATTCAACTGTTCAGAATTGGTATCCTGGCGATAGCGAAGGTAAAGGTGGAATATATAATTTTGTTACTAAAAGGGGAGCTTGTAGAGGAAATAATTCTAAAATATCTTGGACTCAAGTTGAAACAGGATCTGCCATAACTTGGAAATATCCAAGTTGTATCTTACAAGGTGATAATTCCAAGGGTGAATTTTATTCTGTTGCTATTACTAATAATAGACAACAAGCAGATACTGGTACAAAAATGATACATATAGGTAAAAACACATCATCAAAAATTATTTCAAAGGGTATTTCTGCTGGATATGCGAATAATACCTATAGAGGATTAGTTAATATTCATTCAAAAGCCTCAAAATCAAGAAACTTTACTCAATGTGACTCACTGTTAATTGGAAATAAATGTGGTGCACATACTGTCCCTTATATTGAATCTAGTAATTCTGACTCAATGATAGAACACGAAGCAACAACATCAAAGATTAATGAAGACCAACTTTTCTATTGTATGCAAAGGGGGCTTAATAGTGAAGATGCTGTAGGTTTGATTGTAAATGGATTTTGTAAAGAGGTACTTCAACATCTTCCTATGGAATTTGCAGTTGAAGCTCAAAAATTAGTAGCAATTAGTTTAGAAGGAAGTGTTGGTTAATGTTAAATATCAAAGATTTAAAAGCATCAATTGAAGACAAACAAATTATAAAAGGATTGGATCTATCAATAAATAAGGGTGAGGTACATGCCCTAATGGGACCTAATGGTTCAGGTAAGAGTACGTTATCTTATGTTTTATCAGGTAAAGAAGGTTATGAAATAGATAGTGGTAGTGTTGATTTCAAAGGTAAAAATTTATTAGAGCTTGATGTTGATGAAAGATCAAACGAAGGCCTTTTCTTAGCTTTTCAATATCCCATGGAGATTCCAGGTGTACAAACATCTTTTTTTCTAAAGACAGCTATAAATGCTAAAAGAAAATATCAAGGTTTAGAAGAAATAGATGCCTTAGAATTTGCTAAACTAGTTAAATCAAAAGCTGAGGAATTAAGCATTTCTCCTGATATGCTTAAAAGAGATCTCAATGTGAATTACTCCGGTGGTGAAAAAAAGAAACAAGAAATATTACAAATGTCTCTTTTAAATCCAGAAATGGCAATTTTAGATGAAACTGACTCTGGATTAGATATTGATGCACTTAAAATAGTTTCAGAAGGTGTTAATAAATTAAGAAATGAAAATAATTCTTTCCTGGTAATAACTCACTATCAAAGACTTTTGAATTATATCAAACCTGATTTTGTACACATCATAGCTGATGGCAAAATAGTTAAATCTGGAAATTTTTCATTAGCTTTAGAGCTCGAAGAAAAAGGATATGAGGAAATTTCAAAGACTGCTTAATGATCTTTATTTTATTTGTATAGCCTAAACTATGAATAATTTGTCATCACATGGAAATAAAATTTTAAATGATTTTAATCCTTTTAAAAATTTTAAACTTGAAAACTATAAATATGCTCAATTACACAAAGATCATACATCAGAAAATTTTTCAGACTCCTATTATGATTATAATGAATTATTAAAAATATCTCATAATTTACAAAAAACTGATTTTGAAGAAACTGATTTAAGTTCTAAAGTAGATAAATGGAACTTTAATAGTATAGATAGTTATTTCCGTGTTTCATCTTTATCAAACAGATCGTCGCTTACTCTTAATTTAGATAATTTCAGTCAGGAAGTTTTACTTGTAGATGTTAATCATTTTAGTGAGAATATATCATTCACAAAAAATAGTAGTAAAAATCAGACTTTAATATTAATTACATCAAATATTTCTAATCCAAAGCCTAGATCAATTTTTTTTGATTTAGCTGAAAATTCTAATCTTGAGATTTTACAATTAGCTTTGTCGAATAATAAATCTTTTATTTATTTTGAAATAAATCAGTCTGATTTTTCAAAAATGAATTTCATAACATTCCAATCTAATAACAACCATATTCGCAATGAATATTATGCCTCATTAGGTGAAAAATGTGAGCTTAATCTTTTAGGTTTAAATTTTAAGAATAATTTTATAAATGATAATTTTTCATACATTCAGCATTCAAAACCATCAACAGCTAGTAATGAAATTTTTAAATCCATAGTTGATAATGGAGCTATTACAAATTTTCAGGGAAAGATATATGTTGATCCTATTGCCCAAAAAACTGACGGGTATCAAATGAGTAGATCACTGCTATTAGATAGTAAATCAAAAGCAAACAATAAACCTGAGTTAGAAATTTATGCTGATGATGTAAAATGTAGTCACGGATCTACTGTAGCTAAATTAAGTCAAAATCAAATTTACTATTTTAAAACACGAGGTATTGATGAACAAACTGCAAAAAATATTCTTCAAAAAGCCTTTCTAGTTGAAATTATCGAGTCATTACAAAACAAAGAAATAAAAGACTTTTCTAAGAAATTATTGGATAATCTGATCTGATGAGTATAAGAGACGATTTCCCAATTTTTAAAAATCAAATAAGAAATAATCCTATTACTTATTTGGACTCCGCGGCAAGTACTCAAAAGCCTAAAATTGTTATAGAGGCAATTAAAAACTTTTATGAAAATTCTTATGAAAATGTTCATCGAGGTATGAATTCTTTAAGCATTAGTGCAACAGACCATTTTGAAAGGGCAAGGGAGAATTTAAGGGAGTTTATCAATGCCAAAAATTTTAATGAGATAATTTTCACTAGTGGTGCAACTGACTCAATAAACATTTTGGCTAATGCTTTAGCAAATAAATTTAAAGATGGGGGAGAGATTGTCGTTAGTGAGTTAGAGCATCATTCCAATTATTTACCATGGTTAAAAATTTGTGATAAATCAAACTTAAAATTAAAAATTGTCCCAATTGATGAAAACGGAGCTATTGATGAAAAAAAAATTATTGAAAATTGTAATGCTGATACCAAAGTTTTAGCAATTACACATATGTCAAACACAACTGGACAAATCATAGATTTAAACTTTATAAAACAAAATATTTCTGCCGATACGCTGATAGCAGTTGACGGATGTCAGTCAATAGCACATTGTGATATTGATGTTCAAAAAATGAATTGTGACTTCTTTTCTTTCTCTTCTCATAAAATTTATGGACCATCTGGTGTTGGGGTTTTATATGGTAAGGAAAGTTTATTAAATGATCTTGAACCTTCAAACGTAGGAGGTGGAATGATAAATCAAGTAAATTCCCACGATTTTTCTTATGCAATGCTTCCTAATAAATTTGAA
>CENU01138602.1_pt1 | contig 17447 bp, 18 predicted proteins | sample 361331 | NCBI WGS metagenome assembly CENU01 (sample SAMEA2619766, study PRJEB7988) | marine metagenome | isolation source: saline water (ENVO:00002010), including | reverse complement strand
ACACGGCATCGACTAGGTTCTCCGGTGCAAGGTGAGCGTACTTCTCCGTCATCTTGATGGCGCTGTGACCCAGAATATCTCTGACTTCGAGTATGGGTCGCCGTGCCACGAGCCACGATGCACAAGTATGTCGAAGCGTGTGTGGTGTTACGCCTTCCAGTCTCGCCTTCTTCCAGGCTGACGCGAATATGCCAGTTTTGTACCTGTTTGATTACAGATTGAAATGGCTCTATTGTCCACCTCGACCCAAAAACGATACTAGAAAACGCGATCGTTTTGCCATATTCTCTGGCAGGCTTGTAGCATCTCGACCTTTGACGATCTTCTGCCCTTACAACATACCTGCATCTTCTATAAATCTGACGATTGTTTCTACCCCCACACCTTCTTTCAAATTACTCAACACGTAGGGCCTGCCATGTCGCATTTTTTGAGTGTCATTCTCCATTACCTCCAACGAGGCGCCGACATATGGCGCTAGGTCAATTTTGTTTATGATAAGCAGATCTGAACGAGTGATCCCAGGGCCTCCCTTTCGTGGAATTTTTTCTCCCTCGGCGACATCGATGACGTAAATCATCAGGTCCGCTAGTTCAGGACTGAAAGTTGCGGAGAGGTTGTCACCACCGCTCTCAATAAACACTATCTCCAATTCAGGAAACCTATCTTGTAACTCCTGGACCGCCGCAAGATTCATCGAGGCATCTTCACGGATCGCGGTATGTGGGCATCCGCCAGTTTCTACCCCGACAATCCTGTCCTCAGAGAGAGCCTCCGCGCGAGTAAGTATTTGGGCATCCTCTTGGGTATAGATATCATTAGTCACAACAGCGATGCTGTATTTATCTCTGAGGAACTTACATAGTAGTTCCAAAAGCGCGGTCTTACCAGAACCAACGGGGCCACCTACTCCCACCCTAAGAGCTTTATTATGATTCATACCTTGCCCTACGATCTAAATAGTCGCGTATATTGCGTTTCGTGCAAGGAGCTTGCTATCGCCAAAGATACAGCAGAAGACCCCAAATCGTCGTCCGGTAGATAAAGCGCTTTTTCAATTTCTGCGGGGATCTTTTCAGACATGGCAAGCTGCACACGTTGGCCTTGAGTTTGTCCTAACGGTACCAACTTAATTGCTGCGCAAACTTGATTTTCTAGCCAACCCCAAACATAACCGAGCATAGCTTGATGTATCGGTATAGCCCAACTCACACATGCAACCGCGTACGGACACGCTTGGCATAGTTTCATTGGTTCCCTCCATTTTTCATCTACCAGAAGCTGTAAATCCTCCAAAAGCTTTGCCATCGCTTTAGCCCGATTCATCTCCTCTTGTCGTAACTCTGCGGTTTCTCTAGTCGCTAGTAAATAGCTACTCCACTTAAGGAGCGACTCACTATCATGTTCTTTTAAAGCCTCATATATTCTTTTTAGCAAGGGGATATCTGTATATGCCAGACCCTCCTGCAACAGTCCGGTTAGCCAATCTTCCAGGCCTAAAACATCTTTCACCCATCCTCTCTCAACAGCATTCTCAAGACCTTGAGAATAAGTAAATGCCCCAATTGGTAAGTTCGGACTGACAAGCTGGAGCAAGTGCAACTGACTTATTGATGAAGAGTATTCTTCATTCAACATCTGCTAAACCGTGCTCCCCGTATGCGCCCGGCTCTGGCTCGAAGGGAAGTTCGTCGTATATCGTCTCGATACCTAGCCCAGTCAACATAAGATCTAACACATGATCACACTGATATCTTAACTCCCCCGGTAACACTTGTAGCAGGACGTGACGATTACCGAGGTGATATGCAGCCCTCAATAACAAATGATGATCATTAGATCTAACAATAGATACTTTCTCAGGTGCCGACTGGACTTGAATCACTATTCCGTCTTCGGACTCCAGAAGGTCTCCACCTCGAATGATTCGCCCACGATCCAAAAAGACGCCAACGTCTCGGCCATCAGTTAACTTTGCTTTAAATCTTGCACGAACTCGGATTTCTAGAGGCAACTCGAGAGTCGCTTCAGAATCTCCCTTATGCACCCGCTTAGTAACTCTAATCATATCAAAACAAGAAATATCTTTGAGTTAGCGGCAGAACGCTTGCAGGTTCACACGTCAACAGCTTTCCATCAGCCCGCACTTGATACGTCTGCGGATCAACCTCAATATTGGGTTTATAGTCGTTCAACTTCATATCATCTTTTTTTACACCTCGACATCGCTTAACTTCCCCAATAATAGAACGAAGAGCGAGCTGTTCCGGAACACCTCTACTAATTGCAGCGTGCGACAGAAAAGTAATTTTTGTTGAAGTGCGCGCGGCACCAAAAGCGCCAAACATATATCGATAGTGAACTGGCTGTGGAGTAGGTATCGACGCATTTGGATCTCCCATTGGGGCTGCCACTATCATTCCTCCTTTTATAATCAAACTCGGCTTAGACCCAAAAAATGCTGGCCGCCAAAGTACTAAATCTGCCAACTTACCGATCTCCACCGACCCCACCTCGTGAGCAATTCCATGAGTAATAGCTGGGTTAATAGTGTACTTCGCAATGTATCGTTTCACCCGGAGATTATCTGCATCAGGATCATCACCCTTTAGGGAGCCTCTTTGCACTTTCATTTTATGGGCGGTCTGCCAAGTCCTCGTTATCACTTCTCCCACTCTGCCCATCGCTTGGGAGTCAGAAGCAATCATGGAAAATGCGCCCATATCATGAAGAATATCTTCGGCTGCGATCGTCTCACGACGGATTCGCGACTCTGCAAAGGCTACATCTTCCGCGATTGACGGTGACAAGTGGTGACAAACCATCAACATATCCAAATGCTCGTCGATAGTATTAACGGTATATGGTCTGGTGGGATTTGTTGACGATGGCAGTACATGAGAGAACCCTGCCGCCTTGATAATATCCGGCGCGTGACCGCCGCCTGCTCCCTCGGTGTGATAGGTGTGGATGGTTCGGTCTTTCATCGCATTTAGCGTATCTTCGACAAAACCTGATTCGTTTAAGGTGTCGGTGTGGATAGCCACCTGTATGTCTTGGGTCTCAGCTACTGAAAGGCACGTATCAATAGCGGCGGGAGTTGTACCCCAGTCCTCGTGTAACTTTAGACCAATCGCACCTGCATCAATCTGCTCCACCAAGGGAGCGGATTGAGATGCATTTCCCTTTCCGAGAAATCCAACGTTGACAGGCAACTCCTCAGCTGCCTCGAGCATACGATGGATATTCCAAGGACCAGGCGTACACGTTGTTGCGTTTGTTCCTGTCGCAGGGCCGGTACCACCACCTAACATCGTGGTTATTCCCGACATTATTGCCTCTTCAACCTGTTGAGGACAGATAAAATGAATATGTGAATCGACGCCACCTGCGGTAAGTATCTGCCCTTCGCCTGCTATCACTTCCGTCCCCGGACCGATAACGATATCAACGCCGGCCTGGGTATCTGGGTTTCCTGCCTTACCAATCGCGTGAATACGCCCGTCCTTAATACCAACGTCTGCTTTAATAATTCCCCAATAATCGATAATGGTCGCATTTGTGATTAGTACATCCGCTGTATCAGCTGAAACCGATTGGCCCTGACCCATTCCGTCCCGAATAACCTTGCCACCACCAAACTTAACCTCGTCACCATAAACGGTGCGGTCGGCTTCCACTTTTACGAATAATTCGGTATCGGCTAGTCGAACTCTATCGCCGGTAGTAGGGCCATACATTTCAGCATATGCCTGCTTTGAGATTGCTGTCATCTATCCAGCGCTCCCATAACCCTTCCTTTAAAGCCATAAATTACTCGCCTACCAGCAAAACTCACCAACTTCACATCACGAGTCTGTCCAGGCTCAAAGCGCACAGCAGTTCCTGCGGGAATATCTAATCGAAAACCGAGAGTCTTTTTTCGATCAAAATCGAGTGCGTCGTTTGTTTCATAGAAATGATAATGTGACCCAACTTGGATCGGCCTATCACCGTTATTCGCGACCAGAATAGAGATCCTTTTTCTCCCTTCATTAATCTGAATATCCCCGTCACCGATTAGCAATTCTCCAGGAATCATTTCGATTTCCTACACAATTGGATCATGCACCGTAACCAGTTTAGTGCCATCTGGAAATGTCGCCTCGACTTGTATATCGCTTATCATTTCGCTCACACCATCCATCACATCTCCTTGCGAAAGGATAGACCGGCCATAGTCCATTAATTCTGAAACGGTCCTACCTTCCCTCGCGCCTTCCATTATGGCTGCACTAATTAGTGCTATCGACTCAGGGTAATTAAGCTTAATACCTCGATCCTTTCGTCGCTCAGCAAGGAGAGCCGCAGTAAAAATCATCAACTTATCTTTTTCCCGAGGTGAGAGTTCCATAAAAACTCCTTAAGTATTCCATATGCGCGGAAGAATTGCCGCTCTACTAAAAATACACGGTCTAAGCAGAGACCAGATTTCTCTAAATAATTTCTGAACCGTATTTGTTGAATCTCCAAGAGAGCGAATGATTAAACAATCTTGGATTAAAGTTACTGCCGCCTCAACATTTTGCTCGGATCGAGCCAGTAGGTCGCGGGTTGTTTTTAAATGCTGCTCGTCTGCGCCTACTAACATAAAAGACGCGGCAACTGGATGGGAGCGCAACAGGGATACTCGTTCCATATTTTCTTTATTTACTCTGAGACGCTCTATGGTAACTGGTTTGTCACCGCGAAAAATCGATACACTTGAATCAACTAGACCACTCGTAAACATGTCACTAATGGATGGTCGACCGAAACACTGAATATCCCAGATTGCAAGCCGAGACGACAGAGATAAAAAAACCTGCGTATTTGACCTAACTCGAGCACCCGGGAAAAATATATTCTCTTGGGGAAGCCACTCTAAGCAAGCGTTATCTCCGACGAGAAGTGTTTGCTGCTGATGTGAAATAGGCCCTGCGCTGCGATAAAACTTCGTTGCCCCCGGAGTTGTAACCAACGTACTGGTTTCTCTACCTAACTCCGCTTTTATCTCCAAAACATCGCCACCTACGACACCACCCGGTGGATGAACTAAATAGATGTGGCAAACGTCCCCTTCTGGATAGAAAGCTCGTTGAACAACTAGCGGCCCTTTTCGCTGAGTGTTTCCGAGTACTGTTTTTCCAGAGATATTTTTAAACTCTAATGAGAGCGCCGCTGACCATCCGACTGAGGATTTTATTTGAGCGACTGAGGGCATATTTACATCGCCCGTGGCTAAGCGTATTGGGGAGATACTCATTTACTAGCTAAATAGGTTTCAATCCTCGCAGCCTCATCCAAAGCCGATACTTTAAATAAACTCTTTGGGTGTTCTTTCTTCAAGGCCTGGCTGACCACGTCAATATACTTCTGGCATGTGGAACGCCACGTGTACTGCTCTCTAACCAGCTTACTTACTTCATCTGATAAATCCTGATAGCGATCAAGACCATCAATTAGACCGCCAACAATACTTTCCACTTGGAACGGATCAACTAGCACTCCACTACCGCTGGAAAAAATCTCGGAGGGCCCACCATGCTTCGTGACAACTGGCGCCAACCCACTCGCTCCTGCCTCAAGCGGCGCCAAGCCGAAGGGTTCGTAAAAGGAAGTAAGAGCAAAAACTGACCCCCTTCTTGCGAAATAACGGTAGGTTGCGGCGAGATCTATTTGAGACCCAATATTTACAAAATAAACACTATTTTTTATGTCAGGTCGCTCAGTCAAATTGAGAATTCTCTTTAGTTGGATTTGTTCTTCTTTTCGCAACTTCACTATATCCTTCACTGGATCACTGATCCCCCGTAAGCAAAGTATTAGAACAGCTTTTTCTCTAAGCTCGCTGCTATATGAAAATGCTTCGGCAACGCCTACAATATTTTTTTTCTCATCCAAGCGACTAGACACCAAGACAGCGGGTCGCTTCTCTGCCCCCAGCATTTCGTCAAGTGATGCATATATTCGAGTCTCGCTGGAACCCGATTTGTTTGTGAAAATACTTTCGTTAACCCCAGGAGAGATGACCGCAAATTGCGAATTATCAGAACAATTAACCGACCCGGTATACAACGGATGGCCATATTGCTCCACCTGCTCTTGTTTTGTTGAAACGACAATCCGCGATGCATTAATAAAACTTAAACGCTCAGCAGCAATTCGCCTTGCAAAACGATAACGCGTATCCATTTTCTTCCAGTTCTGAGAATTAGTACCCAATTTGTCAAGCTTTTGAGCTCCCAGGGAGTGCCCTGTGAAACAAAATGGAACCCCCCTTTTTTGTTTTAACAAAGTTCCACAGAGACCACCATCTGCATAGTGCGCAGTAGCAAAATCGGGTAGCGAGTTGCCATAAAATGAGCACAGATTGTCCACGAACTCAGCAAGATGAGGCCAAAGTTTTTCCTTCTCCAAAAAACGAGGTGCTCCACAAGGAAATCGCAGGATACGTAATTGCTGCTCATAACCTGGAAAACAATCATATGAGCCGGCAAATTCAGGCCAATTTGGATCATTGATTTGTCTAGTGACAATATCTACCTGGTGTCCTTCATCGACGAGCGCCTTAGCAAGCTCTTTTACATAAACAAGCTGTCCCCCAAAATCCGGGTGCTCAGTTAGGTAGCTGTCTCGAGGGTCAAAATTACCTTGCGGATTAAGAAAAACCAGGCGCACTTAACAATTCTGGCCTGAAACCAGTTTCACGTCGTAATTAGGGTCAACAAGGATATCTGCAAGATTCAAATGCTTTTTTATAACCTCGTGTTCAATTTTTAGCACCCTCTCAGAGAATTCGTCGAGTTCCGATGGATCTCTATTTCGTTTTTGTCTATGGTTAAGGGTCTCCTTAAAGGTGCTTGAAATAAAGACTCTAATATCCACCTCAGGCAATAACGAAGTATAAGTTCCCTCAATTAGGAGAACCTGCGTGTCTCCAAACTCGTAGCGTTCATCCATAATCTTATCTAATTGATAATTAACAAGTGGTTTGTCAACGAATTTTTCAAAGCTTTTAAAAGCGCGCAGATGGCTTGAGAGGAGATCCATTTTAACCTCTTGTGGTCCAACCCAAGAGACTTTGGCTCTTCTGCGCTTATCATTCGATTTAGGTGGGAATACAAAATAGTCATCTTGCTGCAATACGATCGACGAAACACCGTGCGCGGAAAGCGCAGTATCTAGTGCAACTGCTGTCTCTGATTTACCACTTCCAGATTCCCCAGCGATCGAAATAACAAATCTTCGGTCCTGGTAGCTAATCCGTTTCATCAAAATTGATACAAGTTTTTGAGCTAACCGCCTATGCGGTTCTTCAACTTGGACTGCGTCTCCTCTCATGCTGGTCCTAAAACTTTGTTTGATATTGGATCAGATACTATTCCTAGTTTAGACTTCTTTTCCATTAACTACGAACAACGCTCTGAACTCTCGTCGAATGAATTACGACCGTCTTTGGGAAAACCTAAATTTCCAACTCCAACGCATTGAGCAGTCTAGTGGGGAGTTAAGTCAAGCCCTGATCTCTCTAGAGACCCATCAACACCATGTCGGATTTCTCAACGATGATCTAAAAACAATAAAGCGGCTAATATTTGCACATCCAAATTCTCCAGATCTTTCGTTTCGCGCTCAGCTAAATAAGCGTCGCTCAGAACGTCATGGGGGAGCCGGTATTAAACATCCATCAGACACTTTGAACGCCCTAAATGATGGATGTTTTTTATGCCGAGAAAATATTCGTTGGCAGCAAAACAATCGCCAAATCGGATTTGAGGTGAACACCAATAATCGAGAGTATTACGTATGGATGAATCCGTTCCCACTATTACCGAATCACCTAGTTGTGGCAGATCGAAGACATAGTTCTCAAGAAATTGATCTTTTTCGGCCGGGTCGCCGTACAAACGAACTTGTTTCCTTGCTAGAGGATCTTTGCGAAATTGCAAGCCGTTTACCAGAACATATCGGATTCTTTAATGGTGTCGGTGCCGGCGCGTCCATTCCGTCTCATCTTCATTTTCAATTTGTGCGTCGCCCTGAGGCCGTGCCAGTTTTTCCCCTTGAGCAAAGGTCTTTCCTGCCGCTCAACAAAGGTCACCATCCCGCTCTTATTGCCGACTATCCACTCTCCATCGCAAGATGGCGGGGCCCCCAAGCAGAGGTAATTTCAAACGCAGATAAATGGCTAACCGAGTGGTTTACGAATCACGTTTTGCCAAAAAACTTACTTACATGTAACTTAATCGCGTCGTTTTCGCGTAGTACTGGAGAAACAACATTGTTTTTTATTCCTAGACGCCGAGATCGACAATTTTGGAATGGCCGCAACGGCATTGTTGGCGGCCTAGAGATATTGGGTGAGCTAGTGTTAGCCTCCTCAGAGGAATGTTTACTAGTAGAAAAGAATATGATCGATTTCTTTTTTATCGAGAGAGCCCTGTCAGCTGTTAACACGCCCATCGAATTTTAATTTAATCAGTCAAACCTAGCCGTTGGAAGTTGCACCCCAGGCATATAGCTTCGATGTTGGCCCAACATTGTTCGATTAACAACAACGACTTTGCCTTCCGTCAAATTAAACTTCTCAGAATCTGCAACGGGATCTTCCCCAATCACGGTCCCAGCGGGGATATCACACCGGTTATCTAAGATAGCATTAGAGATCCTTGAACCGGCGCCAATCCGACAACCTGGTAATACAAGAACACGATTTAGCCGGCAGCCCGGTTCCACCCAAACACTCGAAAATAAGAGCGAGTGTTTAAGCTTGGAGTCACTGACAACGCACCCGCCACTGACCATTGATTCTCTTATATCGATGCAACCCTCCGTCCCAGTAAAAGAAGCTGGCGGAAGTTGGGGCTGATTCGTTAAAGTGGGCCATGTACCGTTATAAAGATCAAGGGGAGGGTCTGCTGATAACAGTTCCATGTTCGCAGAAAAAAAGGAATCAACTGTTCCTACATCTCTCCAATAGGGGTCCCGATCGTCGTAGGGATTTTGAAATTTATGTGCGTGAAAATAGTCTCCTTTTTTTATCCCTGAAGGAATAATGTCCTTCCCAAAATCGTGGCTGGAATCTTGGAGTTGAGCGTCCTCCCGTAAACGCTTAAAGAGATATCTACGCGAGATAACATAAATACCCATGCTGGCAAAAACATGGCCTGCATCTCCTGGTAACGTTTTTGGCGTCTCAGGCTTTTCGTCAAAGCTCTGCACTCTGCTGTTTTCATCAATCTCCAGCACACCAAGTTGGCCGGCAGCAACATTAACAGGCACGCGAAGACATGCGATAGAAAAATCTGCCCCCATGTTCACGTGCTCAGCAAGCATCTCACCATAATCCATGTGGTACACGTGATCTCCAGCCAAAATAATCACATAATCAGGCTGATGACTTTCGATAATGTCTAGTGACTGATAGACCGCATCTGCTGTACCCTGATACCAAGTCTCATCATCAGTCCATTGTTGTGCCGGGATTACATCTAAGAAGTCGCCTCGTTCTGAATTTAGCTTGGTCCATCCCTGGATCAAATGTCTTATGAGTGAATGAGACTTATATTGTGTGAGAACACAAACCTTATTTATTCCAGAATGCACGCAGTTTGACAGCGAAAAGTCGATAATTCGAAATCTACCCGCAAACGGTACTGCTGGCTTCGTACGCCACTCAGTGAGGCTTCCCAATCTCTCTCCACGGCCTCCCGCGAGAATTAAAGCAATAGTATTATTAGTGAGACGACTTACAAATCTTGCCGCAGGTGCTCTCATCTGATTTTGGTACAGGAGTACTCAGATACGATGCATAGGTTCATGAACTAAACTCCGTTAAAGAAAAACTCTTGAGGATTTTGCGATCATTTGTACTTTTGATGTGATATTAAACTGACACTTTATCAATTTTCCAGTCTCTACTAAAAAAGCCCCCCGGAGGTGGCGTAAAAAGGAGAGGTGGATTTTCCAGGCTTAGCGCCTCGGGAGGGCGTTTCGATGTTTGTGACTCATAACCCTTTACAAGCAAATTCTGTGCCAGATGCTTTTGAAACGCTTCAGCTTATTTTTACGGGGGAAATATTGATACCAATATTTGGCTTCGAGTAAATGTATCTTTATATGACCCTTGATGGGGCGTTATAACAGCGCGATGCACTAAAAACGATCATTTGAATCGGAATTATTTGTTGGCTCATGCGGTGACTCCGTTTCAACCGGCTTTACGAGTGGCCATTGGATCCAGCAAACCTGAGACTGGGGGAGCCGACTTCGCAAAAAAGAACGAAACCTACTCACTTTGAGAGTCCTTAATTTTGAATAAATTAAATGCTCAAGTTTTCCCTCCGCTGAGTGAGCAGGATATATCTATTGGTTTGAATGTAGAAAAGAGGTGGGTACCTCAGGGTGGAGCCAAAGTGGAGCGGACTGGTGTCCCTTCCTGTCCTCTAGAGTCCCTTCGAGTCCGATTGCGTCAAAGTCGGAGTGCGAGGATTGCTATGAATAAAGGGTTTCAGTGAAGTTTTCTTAACTTTGTTTCGGACTCATAATCCATTGGTCGAAGGTTCGAGTCCTTCCGGGCCCACAAATTTCACTTTTGTTGCTGAATCCACTTGATAAATGTCTCAGCAGCAGTGCTGCGTTCCGAAACTGGGGACGAAGAAGATAGATAATATCCAGCGGCCTCAATCGCCAATTCCGATATAAAGAAGAGCTCGCCGGAATCCAGTTCAATTTGGACCAGATTATCCCACAGCGCGATGCCCTGACCATCGATGACGGCCTGTACACGATCGTTGGAATCTGGAATCACGAGACGATTTTGCATCGGGTGATATTGCAGTCCGGCAAGTTGATGCCATTCTTCCTATCCTCCACTTCCTGAGCTATCTGCTAGCAGCGGTATTTCTCTGAGGGCTCGCTCAAGTCCGATTTTTTTCACCTGCTCTGTCACGGAGGCATTCGCTGTCGGTCGAGCTGAGCAATTAAAAAGAAGTGTTCTATCAAGCTCGTGATCCGACTTATCCCAATTCTCCACGTCCCAGCAGACCGCGACATCGATATCAGATTGGGCCAGATCATCGATGCCGGTAATTGGCTCCACCCGAACAGCGATACTCGGGTTGGCTTCCATGAATGACATCAACCGGGAAGACAACCAGCGTGAAAAGAAATAGGTGAGCGCCCCGATTGTGATCATCTCGGGCGCGGCCTCTTTTAACTCACGGATTCCCCGATCGAGTTGCCCAAAAGCCAGTTGCGCGCTGTGCATCAATTTTTCCCCTTTCGGGGAAATATGCAGTCGCTGCCCTTTCGATCAAATACCGTAAATCCCAGCTCGTCCTCCAGTTTCCAGATCTGATAGCTGACGGATGCTTTGGAGAGATTCAACTCCTGGGCAGCGGCCGTAACACTCTCATGACGAACAACGACCGTAAAGACTCTAAAGGTATCGTAGGATCTGAACGGCATATTTAACGTTCGAATTTATCTGACAACTTGTCCAAGATTTTTAGATATCACTCAGTAATCGACTGTGATTGAATCGACTTTTAAAAATCATATCCCTAACTGTATCAAGAGCTCAAACATTGATTACTCCAAATACCCTGCAGATCGCTGTTTCGGTTCGCCAGATACCTGGTGAACGCCCCAATGAACTCGCACGGACGATGGCGCCCCATCCGCTGATTCATCAGGAGTTGCCGTACGATCCTACTTATTTCGTTTACAACCGGCGTTTGGCAACGGCGAGTCTGAATAATCTTAGTGCCGACGAGGTGTACTGGCGCGTTCGGCAAAGTGTCATTCTGCGGCACACGGGCGAACTTCCGTTGGAGATTCGCGGACCGGATGCCGAAATTCTTCTTAATCGGGTCTTTACCCGAGAGATTGCAAAGAATCGCGTAGGTCGCTGCAGTTATCAGTTTGCCTGCTACGACCACGGCGGCATGATCACTGACGGTGTTCTGGTTCGATTAGCTGAAGATCGCTTTTGGTTCGGTCAGGCAGATGGTGATCTATTTTCCTGGCTGCTCGCCAATGCCCGGGGGCTGGATGTTGAAGTGTTCGACCCAGATGTTTGGGTTAGTCAGGTACAGGGGCCGAAATCCCTTGAGGTGCTGGCGAATGCGATCGACGGGGTAATGCCAGATCCGTTCAGATATTTCGACATGGCTGAAGTCACCATCGCGGGCCAGCCAATAGTGCTCACCCGTTCTGGGTTTACCAACGAACTGGGCTGGGAATTCTATCTGTTGCCGAATACCGATATGGATGCTGTGGGAGAGAGGATCCTCGAAGCAGGCAACCCATTTGGCATGACACCAACCTCAGCAGATGCTTTTCGGGGTCGACGAATCGAAGCTGGATTGTTAAATGCCGGATCTGATTTTGATGAAACCACCTCCCCTTTCGACGCCGGGCTGGGCCACATGATCGAATTCGATAAGGGTGAGTTCTGCGGGCGCGAGGCGTTACAGAATTCAGATCAACGTTGTCGCACCTGGGGTTTGCGAACCGAAGATGGCGTTGCCCAGATTGGGCGGTCTCTTCGGTCGAATGGTACAGATGTAGGAAATGTCTGCTCCAGTGCCTGGTCACCCTACCAGCAATGCGGCGTGGCCATTGTCAGGCTTGATGACGCGGATCTTAGGCCAGGTTCTGAATTTGATGTCACCTGCACTGATGGCAAGGTTCATACGGCGAAAACCTGCACCACACCGATGTATGATGAGAAGCGGGAGATTCCCCGCGGCCTCAAAATCGATGTTCCGACCAATATAGTGTGAGAGAGCAGTACTATGTATGACGTCAATCTGGAAAAGACTTAGTGGAGATCAATCATGCAAATCGGTGATATCGACTACGAGGTAAACGAACGCGTCGCAACGATCACGCTGAACCGGCCGGACCAATTCAATGCGATTACAGAAAGCATGCCGGGCGATCTTCGGCGAGCGGTTGAGCAGGCAACCAACGACGATGGGGTTCACGTCATTGTTCTAACAGGAGCAGGTCGGGGTTTCTGTGGGGGTTATGACCTCAATGTTTTTGCAGAAGGAGACAGTCCCGCTATTCAGGAAATGCCCTGGGATGCCATGATCGATTATCAGTTCATGCAGTGCTGTACCGACAGTTTCATGTCGTTGTGGCGATGTCCCAAACCCGTAATCGCCAAAGTACAGGGAGATGCCGTGGCTGGCGGCAGTGATATCGCGTTATGTGCGGACATCATCATCATGAATGAAGCCGCTCGCATTGGCTATCCGCCCGCGCGGGTGTGGGGCTGCCCTACGACGGCCATGTGGGTGTATCGGCTCGGTGCAGAGCGCGCAAAGCGTATGCTGTTTACAGGAGATCTCATTACGGGCGCAGAGGCAGAAAAGATCGGGTTGGTGCTGCAGGCGGTCCCGCTCGATGATCTAGACGATGCGGTCCAGAGCCTTGTAAAGCGCATCAAGGGTATCCCCAAAAATCAGTTGGCGATGTCGAAGATGCTAGTCAATCAGGCGTACGACAATATGGGTCTTGCCGGCACCCAGACACTCGCAACCTTGTTTGACGGATTTGCCCGCCACAGCCCTGAAGGCGTGGCATTTAAGACTCGAGCTCAGGAAGCGGGTTTCAAACAGGCCGTCGCCGAGCGGGATTCTGGCGAGCCTATCCCGGGGAGTAAAACTGAACCCAACCACGGGCACTAGCGATGAGTTACCCGATTCGATTAACCGAATCCCTGTTTCCTGCCCAGACCGACTCCCAAGTCCAATCCATCACCATCGGCGAACAACTCAAGCTAACCGCTCAAGCTTATCCCCAAGAAACAGCGCTGGTTGAGGTCGATATCGACGGCGATATTGGCCGCTCTTGGACCTGGTCTTCCTTACTCACTGAATGTGAAGAACAGGCGTTTGCGTTAGCCAGCCGATTTCTGCCCGGAGAGCGCGTGACGGTGTGGTCACCGAATACGCCTGAGTGGGTCATCATGGAATTTGCCTGCGCGATGGCTGGCATTGTCATTGTCACTGCTAATCCCGCTCTACAGGCAAGAGAACTACGTTACATCCTGGATCAGTCGGAATCGGCCGCTTTGTTCCGGGTGGAGACTTACCGTGGTAACCCGATGGCAAAGATTTCTGTTGAGGCTTGCGATGGTCTAAGTGGAATACGCGAATGTATTGACATGAACGATCATCAAGCGATGCGGCGCGCACTGAACCCCGTGGATGTGTTGCCGAATGTTCAGCCAGAAGACGCGGCCATGATTCAATATACCTCTGGCACCACCGGCTTTCCTAAAGGTGCCGTACTGAGTCATTTGAGTCTGCTTAACAATGCGCGATTCTATTCAGATCGTCTCGGTGTCAGAAAAAATTCCGTGTGGATCAACATCATGCCGATGTTTCACACCAGCGGCTGCGGCATGGTCACCCTGGGGTGTTTGCAGGCCGGTTGCAAGATGCTGATCGTCCAACTGTTTGAGCCTCCAGCCATTTGCCGAGTTATCGAGCGGGAAAAAGTCAGTACTATTCTCGGCGTGCCAACTATGCTCGTTGCCATACTGGAGGCACTGGATAAGGAGTCCTACGACGTCTCCTCAGTAGAAATTTTTTCCTCGGGTGGCGCCATGGTTGCCCCGGAGTTGGTGAGGAATATTAAACAGGTGTTCGGCTGTGGGTTTGGTACCCTTTACGGACAAACAGAAACGTCGCCAGTAATCACACAGCACTTCCCCGATGATTCCATCGAGGATATTTGCCACACCATCGGCCAACCGTTGCCGCAAACCGAAGTGAGCATCCGCAGCGTGGATTCCCAGAAGGTGCTGCCTGTCAACGACGTAGGGGAAATCTGCGTCCGGGCCTATTGCAACATGATCGGTTACCACAACAACCCCCAGGCTACGAGTGAAGCTATCGATGCAGACGGCTGGCTGCACACCGGAGATCTGGGCAGTATGAATGATCGAGGCTATCTGAAAATCACCGGGCGGGTAAAGGACATGATTATCCGGGGAGGCGAGAACATGTTTCCCGCGGAAATCGAAAACGCTTTGCTCGAGCATCCTGAGCTTGCCGAGGTGGCTGTGGTAGGTATTCCCGATGACAAATGGGGCGAGGTGATTGGCTGCTTCTTTCGCACGGAAGAGAATCAACCCACGGACGCAAAAGAGTTACATGATTTCTGCCGCGAGCGACTCTCCCCTCAAAAAACACCAACGATCTGGTGTCGGGTAGAAGAGTTTCCGATGACAGGCTCACGCAAGATCCAGAAATTTGTGATCAGGGATCGCTTTCTCAACGGCGACTATGAAACCCTGCTGCTGTAAATTGGCAACTCGAGAATTCCCATGAAATTGATTAACAAAACAGTCATTGTAACTGGTGGCGCTCGTGGTATCGGTCGGGCGCTTTGCCGGGCGTTTGCTGCCAACGGTGCGCGGGTGGTCGTGGCGGATTTGCTTGAAGCACACGCAAAAAGTGTTGCAGCAGAAATAGAAGGACTTGCCGTGGGATGCGACGTAACCAACGAGAGTGATATCCAAGCCCTCGTGCGCGACGCCGAAAAACAATATGGGCCCATCGATCTGTTCTGCTCAAATGCCGGAATATGTGTTGGGGAACCAGATCATTCTGCTTCCGCCAGCAACGAAGCCTGGCAGACTTGCTGGGATATTCACGTCATGGCTCATGTGTATGCAGCAAGGGCAGTCCTCCCGTCGATGATTGCGCGCGGCGAAGGTTACTTTGTGCAGATGGCATCGGCGGCGGGATTACTCAGTCAGATCGGAGACGCTGCCTATTCCGCATCGAAACATGCCGCAGTAGGTTTCGCGGAGTCTCTATCCATCACGCACGGAGATGATGGCATCAAGGTATCTGTGATTTGTCCGCAGTATGTCGCAACACCAATGCTCGGCAATGACACAGGTGAAGGCATCGATCAATATTCGGGTGTCATCAGCCCGGAACAAGTCGCCGATGCTGTCATCCAGGGAATTGATACTGAGCAATTCCTTATTCTGCCGCACGCTGATGTTGAGCAGTTTATTCAGTTCAAAGCGGCCAACTACGACCGCTGGCTTGGCGGCATGCGCAAACTTCGACGCAAGATCATCAACGAGGTCGGCAGCACTCAACTCTCAGAGATGCACAAACTCGTTTAAACGTTCTTAGCTTTTAGCTTCTCTGTAAAACTAGGATCAATTGGTCAGGAATTAAAGTTAATATAAAAGGACAGCAATTGTGAGCATTCCAAAGTCTCGTCGCTTAGATTTCACTGAGATCCCTGTCATCGACCTATCATCCCTGGCGGACGGGAAAGAAGATCCAACCACTGTGGCGGCCATCGGTCAGGCTTGTCGCGATGTCGGCTTCATCTACATTAAAAATCATGGTATCCCACTATCATTGATTGAAGATATGCTCGTGGCAGCCAGGGAATTTTTTACTCGCCCTATTGAAGAAAAGAAACAAATCATCTTGAGTGATCGTATACGCGGCTACCTGCCATTGCGGTATAGCTCATATGAAGGCGAAGCCAATGAGGCCGTTAGCAACCAGGAGGGTTTCTGGATTGGGGAAGATCGTCCAATAAACCCCGACAATAGACTCGATGGCCCAAACCTTTGGCCTGAAAACAGCGAAGCCCTGAAACAGGCGATGGAATCCTACTACTCTGCCGCCACCGACTTATCACAGGTGCTGCAACGTGCCTTTGCCCTCGCGCTCGATCAACCAGCCGATTTCTTTCAGGATCTTTTTCAACGCCAGTCTTCGCTGTTAAAGATCAACCACTACCCACCGCAGGATAGCCCTCAAACGGTCAGTAATATTGGCGTCGTACCGCACAGTGATGAAATTGGTTTCACCATACTCTGGCAGGATGATAGCGGCGGACTCGAAATAGAAAGTAAGAGTGGCGAATGGGTAGAAGCACCGCCTATACCCGGAACATTCATTATTAATCTTGGAGACCTCATGCAAATATGGTCTGATGGTGAATTCTCATCGACACCCCATCGGGTCATAAACCGATCCGGCGCTGATCGCTATTCCATTCCCTTTTTTGCCAATCCACGCTGGAATGCACCGGTTAAATCTTTAGTCGGTAATATAGAGTCAGACGATAACGAAGAAAGTTATGAGCAATACCAGCTCAAAAACTGGCGTCGAATTTTCCCGATTGCAGGAGTACCGGATTAAAAGTTGACACAACCAATATCATTCAATAAAAGCTGTAGTCGTTAGGGAAGCAGCGCAAGCACTGAACTGCTTGATCCAAATAAAGGTTCTACGTTCCAGCTATCTATCCCAGTTCTGGAAACCTCCTAAATCCCTCCGCTGTGCGGACTGGATATATAAATACAAGAAGGTCACCGGAGGTGGGTACCCCAGGGTGGAGCCAATGAGACAGCGCGCGGGCAGGCC
>CENU01016195.1_pt1 | contig 17452 bp, 19 predicted proteins | sample 361331 | NCBI WGS metagenome assembly CENU01 (sample SAMEA2619766, study PRJEB7988) | marine metagenome | isolation source: saline water (ENVO:00002010), including | reverse complement strand
ATTGTCCGCGCTTTCGATGTGCGCCCCGAAGTCGCCGAGCAGATCGAATCCATGGGCGCCGAATTCCTGTTCCTAGATTTCGATGATAATCAGGATGGAGCGGAAACCGGCGGCTATGCCGCGCCGTCCAGCCCTGAATTCCGCGCCAAGCAGCTTGAGCTGTTTGAGCAGCAGGCACCGGAAATTGATATTGTCATCACCACAGCCCTGATCCCCAATCGTGAGGCCCCCGAGCTGTGGACCGAAGGCATGGTCAAGGCCATGAAGCCTGGGTCGGTGATCGTTGATCTGGCCGCTGAAAAGGGCGGTAACTGCAAGCTCACCGTTGCTGATGAGAAAATCGTCACCGACAACGGCGTGACCATCATCGGCTACACCGATTTCCCGTCACGGATGGCAAGCCAGGCATCAACGCTCTATTCAACGAACATTCGCCACATGATGACTGACCTGACCCCTGAAAAGGATGGCCAGATCAATCACAACATGGAAGATGACGTGATCAGGGGCGCAACCGTCACCTTTGACGGTGAGATTACCTACCCGCCGCCACCCCCCAAGGTGCAGGCAATTGCCTCCAAGAAACCGGAAAAGACCCCGCAGAAAACGCCCGAAGAAATCGCCGCTGATGAAGCCGCTGCCATGGCCAGGGCTGGCCGTCAGCAGACCGGGCTTCTGATCGCGGGTGCCGCGCTGATGGCGGTGATCGGGGCCTATGCCCCGGCCAGTTTCATGCAGCATTTCATTGTTTTCGTGCTGGCTGTCTTTGTCGGCTTCCAGGTGATATGGGGGGTTGCGCATTCGCTCCACACCCCGCTGATGGCTGTGACCAACGCAATCTCGGGCATCATCATTGTCGGGGCCTTGCTCCAGCTTGATACCGGCAATTCGATCGTCACTGTACTGGCGGGCATTTCGGTGCTGATCGCCACCATCAACATTGTCGGCGGGTTCATGGTGACGCGCCGCATGTTGCAGATGTTCAAGAAATCTTAGGCGGAGGATTGATTATGACGATAGGACTTCAAACCGCCGCTTATATATCGGCAACTGTTCTTTTCATTCTGTCCCTTGGCGGGCTATCCAATCAGGAAAGCGCCAAGCGGGCTGTCTGGTATGGCATTATCGGGATGGCCATCGCGGTGCTGGCCACCGTGGCGGAACCAGCGGTCAGCCTCAGCACCGTGCTGATGGGCTCGATCGTGGCCGGGGCCGTGATCGGTGTTCTGGTGGCACTGCGGGTTGAGATGACCGGCATGCCGCAACTGGTGGCTGCCCTGCATTCCTTTGTTGGTCTTGCGGCGGTGTTCATCGGCCTTAATTCCGATTTGACGGTGCATGATTTTGCCTCAAAGGCAGAACAGGTCATCCATGAGGTTGAGATTTTCCTCGGTGTCTTTATCGGTGCTGTGACCTTCACCGGCTCGATCATTGCCTACGGCAAACTGGCGGGCAAGATTGACGGCAAGGCGCTGATCATCCCGGGCCGGAATATGTGGAATATCGCCATTGTCGTGGCCTCGCTGGTGCTGCTGGTGATGTACATGAACCATGCCGGGCCGTGGACGCTCTATGTCATGACCGTGCTGGCCTGCCTGCTGGGTATCCATCTGGTGATGGCTATTGGCGGGGCTGACATGCCGGTGGTTGTTTCCATGCTCAACTCCTATTCAGGCTGGGCGGCGGCGGCAACCGGCTTCCTGCTTGGCAATGACCTGCTGATCGTGACCGGTGCGCTGGTTGGCTCATCAGGGGCGATCCTTTCCTACATCATGTGTAAGGCGATGAACCGTCATTTCGTTTCGGTTATCCTTGGCGGCTGGGGCGATGCCACCGGTCCCGCCATGGAAATTGAGGGCGAGCAGGTGGCGATTGACGTTGATGGTGTTGCTTCTTCGCTCAACGATGCTGACAGCATCATCATCGTGCCGGGTTACGGCATGGCGGTGGCGCAGGCGCAGCAATCCATCTCTGAGCTGACACGGCGGCTGAGGGCGCAGGGTAAATCGGTTCGCTTTGCCATTCACCCGGTGGCAGGCCGCTTGCCGGGGCATATGAACGTGCTGCTGGCTGAGGCCAAGGTGCCTTATGACATTGTCCTTGAGATGGATGAGATCAACGACGATTTCCCGAACACCGATGTGGTGATCGTGGTGGGGTCGAACGATATCGTCAACCCGGCCGCGCAGGAAGACCCGAACTCGCCCATTGCCGGGATGCCAGTTCTCGAAGTCTGGAAGGCCAAGCAGGTGTTTGTTTCCAAGCGTGGTCAGGGTACGGGTTATTCAGGCATTGAAAACCCGCTCTTCTTCAAGGAGAACACCCGCATGTTCTATGGCGATGCCAAGGCCAGCGTCGATGCCCTGCTGGGTCAGATCACCTGATCGCTCAGGCATGGCATAATGATAAGGAAGGCGGGGTTCATTCCCGCCTTTTTTATGGGGCTTTTTTGGGGGTCATGCTGAAAGCTAATTGAGCAGCATTCCCATGGAAATTCGGTTTTCAACCTCAAACCCCAGGCTTTCGTAATAGGCTTTCAGGCTGTTGTTACCGCCCCTGATCTGCAAATTGACCTTGACCGCCCCCATGGATTTCAGCCGTGCGGATGCTGCCTCAATCATGGCGGCCCCATAGCCATGGCCGCGATGGTTCGGGTCAACCGCCAGCGCATTGATCCAGCCGCGATGACCATCATAACCGGCCAGCACAGCGGCGATCACCGCGCCGTTGGCCACCCCTATCAGAACACCCTCTGGCTGGAAATCCAGTTTCGCCGCCAGCATTGTTGCGGGTTCGTTCCATGGCGGGTCATCAGGAAAAACGGTTTTCCATAACCCGGTGACGGCCTCATGATCAGCAGGGTTGTACCCCCTGATATCGATTGTCCTGTTCATTTTTTCCTCCCCCGGAAAAAGAAAAAGCCACCCGAAGGTGGCTCTTTTAATGTGGCGTTTCTGAATGAACAGAAACTAGAAACCTTCGCGTTCCATGCGTTTGCGCATAAGTTTGCGCACACGACGGGTGGATTCAGCTGATTCGCGTGCCCGACGTTCAGATGGCTTTTCATAGGAACGGCGGTTTTTCATTTCACGGAAAAGACCTTCGCGCTGCATCTTCTTTTTCAGCACACGCAGGGCCTGATCAACATTGTTATCCCGTACGGTAACGAACACTGGCTCTCACATCCTCTCTAGATGATTAGGTGTTATTGTTAAAGGATCGCCTTTATACCACAGAGGGCAGGCATGGCAAAGCGTTTATCCCTGATAGCGTGCTGCCCTGCCGGTAAGGGGTTTTAATACCGCGATCAAACCCCTATATATGAATTAGAGTTGATAGAGAAAAAGCCATGTCCAAGCCAACCATTGATGATCTGATCCGGGCTATCCTGCTCCATGTCCCTTTTGACGGGTGGAGCGCGACAGCCATTGCCAACGGTGCCGCCGATATCGGGATTGAACCCGCCGAGGCTGCGTTGATGTTTCCCAACGGGGCGATTGACGCGGTTGAAGCGTTCACCGATCTGGCGGATCGTGAAATGGCGGCCGGGCTTGACCGGATGGAACAACGCCCTGAGCGCATCAGCGTCATCATCCGGGAGGCGATCCTGTGCCGCCTGGACTGGGCGACCCCCCATCGGGAAGCGGTGAACGCGGCGCTCAAGATGCTGGCCAACCCCCAGAACGCGCCGGTGGCGGCCAAGACGCTGTATCGCACCGTTGACCGTATCTGGCGGCTCACCGGTGATCGTGCGGTTGATTTTTCGTTCTACACCAAGCGTGCCAGCCTGGCGGGTGTCTATTCGGCGGTGCTGCTGTACTGGATTGCAAACCCTTCGGCGGACCGCGCGAAAATTGAGAAGTTTCTGGATCAGCGTCTGCGTGACGTGGCCATGATCCCGAAAGTGACGGCACCGGCCCGAAAGGCGGCTGAAATGGGGATGAAGATGGCGGGCCGTATCCTTGGCCGAATGCCGATGCGGCGTTCCGGCTGACGCGCCATCCTGATGCCTCCCCGCATTCCCAATCTGGAAAAATCCAATGCCCATCAAGATTCAGCATGATCTTCCTGCCCGTACTGTTCTGGAAGAAGAAAACGTCGATCTGATCATCAGTGATCAGGCCGTGCGCCAGGATATCCGGCCGTTGCGGATACTTCTGCTCAACCTCATGCCCAAGAAAAAAGAAACCGAAATCCAGTTCGCGCGGTTGCTCGGCAACTCACCCATGCAGATCGAACTGACGCTGATGATGACGGCCAGCTATACCCCCCGCAATACCGAAGCAGGGTATCTGAGGCGTTATTATCGCAGTCTTGATGATGTCCGCGAAGACTATTTTGATGCTATCCTGATCACCGGTGCGCCGGTGGAAACCATGCCGTTTGAGGATGTCGATTACTGGGATGAACTGGCTGAGATCATGGACTGGTCGAAAACCCACTGTTTCCGCCGGCTTGGGATTTGCTGGGGGGCGCAGGCGCTGCTCTATCATTTTCACGGCATTGCCAAGCACCGCATGAATGACAAGAAATTCGGCATCTTCAATCACCGGGTGGAGGAAAACACCTCCCGCCTGATGAAAGGTTTCACCGACAATTTCCCCATGCCGGTATCGCGCTACACCGAAAACCTGCGCAAGGAAATTGAGGCATCAGGGTCGATCATGGTTCTGGCCGACAGTGCGGAGGCTGGCCCCGGCATGGTGCGTGACAGCATCAATGGTGATCTTTTCATCCTCAACCACCTCGAATACGATGCGGATACCCTGGCGGCTGAATACAACCGCGATGCTGAGGCCGGATTGGCCACGGCCATCCCGGCCAATTACTATCCCGATAATGACCCGGGCAATACGCCGGTGAATTACTGGCGGCCCTTTGCCTTCCTCCTGATCACCAACTGGATACACGATCTCTATCAGGATACACCGTTTGACCTGACAGCACTGGGCCGGTCCTGACCGGCCGTGGGCCTAGTCGCTGATCTGGCGGGTGATATGCGCCATCTTGCGGCCTGGGCGTGCCGCGGCTTTGCCGTAACGATGGATAAAGGCCCCGGCCTCACCCATGGCGGCATCCAGCCTGTCCATATCCTCACCGAGGATATTATCCATCTGCCAACGCCCCATCGCCCCGGTTGAACCGAGCGGCAGGCCGGTGATCGCCCGCACCAGCTGGGCAAACTGGCTCGTCTCCGCGCCTTCGATGGTCCAGTGGAACGAATTATGCGGGCGGGGTGCGATTTCATTGAACACCAGCCCAGACCCGGTAATGAAGCTCTCCATCGCCAGAACGCCGACAAGCTCAAGATGGCGGGCCAGCGCCTCTACCGCATCCTGCCCGGCGCGGAGCAGCGGGGGAGGCAGGGTTTCAGCATCAGCCGGTGCCACGGAGGTGGAAAGGATACCGCCCTTATGGGCATTGATCGTGGCCGGGAAATGCGCAATCCGGCCATCGGCACTGCGGGCAATCAGGAAACTGGCCTCAGCCTGAAAATCAATCCGCTCCTCCAGAATACAGTCATCGCTCTTCAGCCCGTCAAAGGCGGCTTCGGCCTCGGCGGCTGTGCTGATGCTGGCCTGGCCCTTGCCATCATAGCCGAGGCGGCAGGTTTTCAGGATCGCGCCATGCGCCATCCCGTTGAGCGGGGCTGTGATATCACTGGCCCTGTTGACAGGGGCGAAATCAGGGGTGGCAATCCCCAGCGACCGGGCCAGGGTTTTTTCGGCAATCCGGTGCTGGGCCGTGCGCAAGGCCGCTGCACCCGGGCTGACAGGGGCGTTAAGGGCAATCGCCTCCATGGCCTCGGCGGGGACGTTCTCAAACTCGCTGGTGACGGTATCCACCGCTGCGGCAAAACCGGCCAGTGCCGCCCCGTCATCATAATCGGCACGGGTTGAAAAGGCCGCCACATCACAGGCCGGGGCATCACCCTCAGGCGCATAGACATGGCACCGATAGCCAAGTTCAGCCGCGGCAATGGCGGTCATCCGGCCAAGCTGGCCACCGCCGAGGATACCGATAATAGATCCTTCAGGCAGAGGCGAGGAGAGTGAGGCTTCAGGCATCCGTTGGCTCATCAGCGATGCTGGCGGTCTGGGCGTTTCGCCAGTTGGCAAGCGCGGCGGCCAGATCATCATCATTGAGGCTGAGGATACTCACCGCCATGAGGGCTGAGTTAATGGCCCCGGCCTTGCCGATGGCAAACGTGCCGACCGGCACGCCGCCAGGCATCTGGACAATCGACAGCAACGAATCCATGCCCTTGAGCGCGGCGCTTTCAATCGGCACGCCAAGGACCGGGATCGTGGTATGGGCGGCCAGCATTCCCGGCAGATGCGCGGCACCGCCAGCCCCGGCAATGATGATGCTTATCCCCCGGTCACGGGCATGATCAGCGTATTCGGCCATGCGTTTCGGGGTGCGGTGGGCAGAGGTGATTTTCTTCTCAAAAGGGATGCCGAAATGATCCAGCAGATCGGCGGCGTGTTTCATTGTCGGCCAGTCCGATTGACTGCCCATGCAAATGCCAACTGTCGCTTTAATCGCACTCATGATGCTATCTCAAATTGGTAAAAGACGATTCTAGATCAGGCGATGATATCTGGCAACAGCCGCTGGTGGATCGAACGGATTTCATCCTTGATGGCCAGCTTGCGTTTCTTGAGGCGTTGCAGACGGATCATGTCAGTGAGCGGGTTTGTCACCATCTCTTCGATGATGGCATTGAGGTCACTATGCTCAATCGTCAGCTGTTCCAGTTGCTGGCGAAGCATGGCTTGCTGATGAGAAATGTTATTGTTTTCAGTCACTGGCAATCTGATCTTGTTGTTGTGATTATCTCAATATAGGGTTGCACCCCTATGATCAAACCGTCATCATACATCCGCTGAGAATACCATACCATAAGGCATAGGTTGACCCATGAATAATAGTTTTGATGCCATCAATGAAGCGGCCAATAGCGATCTTGTATCGTTCTGGGGTGAATTGGCGAAAGATATCGCCTGGGATGAACCCCCTCAACGCATCCTGAACGATGACAACCCCCCTTTCTATCGCTGGTTTGAGGGCGGCAAGATCAACACCTGCTACAACGCGCTCGATTGCCATATCCGTGATGGCAGGGGTGAGCAGGCGGCGCTGATTTATGACAGCCCGATCACCAATTCAACCCGGACCTATACCTATAATGAGCTGACCCATGAGGTCGCCACTTTTGCCGGTGCGCTGAAGGCAAGGGGGCTGGAAAAGGGTGACCGCGTTGTCATCTACATGCCGATGATCCCTGAGGCTATTGTGGCCATGCTGGCGGTGGTGCGGCTCGGTGCGATCCATTCGGTGGTGTTTGGCGGGTTTGCCGCCAGTGAGCTGGCCAAGCGGATTGATGACTGCTCCCCCAAAATGATTGTCACGGCATCCTGCGGGATTGAACCCACCCGGATCGTTGAATACAAACCGCTGCTCGATGGGGCCATTGAGCTGAGCGAACACAAACCCGAAACCTGCATTCTCTATCAACGGCCCCAGGTGACGGCCTCGATGATCGAGGGCCGTGATATTGACTGGCATGATGCGATTGACGGGGTTGAACCCGCTGACTGTGTGCCGGTTGATGGGGCTGATCCGTGTTATATCCTCTATACATCCGGGACCACCGGTATCCCGAAAGGGGTCGTGCGGTCGACAGCGGCGCATATCGTTGCGCTCAAATGGTCGATGAAGGCGATTTATGACATGGACCCCGGCGATGTCTTCTGGACAGCATCGGATATCGGCTGGGTTGTCGGGCATTCCTATATCGTCTACGCCCCGCTTTTTGCCGGCTGCACCACGGTGATGTATGAGGGCAAACCCGTGGGCACACCCGATGCCGGGGCATTCTGGCGGGTTATTGCCGAACACAAGGTTGCCGCCATGTTCACCGCCCCGACCGCGATCAGGGCGATCAAGAAAGAAGACCCCGATGCAAAATTGCTGGAGCAGTATGACCTGAGCCATTTCAGGGCCCAGTTCCTGGCCGGTGAACGCTGTGATCCCGATACCCTGGAATGGACGGGCCAGCATCTTGGTGTGCCGGTGATTGATCACTGGTGGCAGACTGAAACAGGCTGGTCGATTGCGGCCACCTGCCTCGGCATTGATGATACCCCTATCCGGGTCGGCAGCCCGGGCCGGGCTGTGCCGGGCTGGACGGTTGAGGTTGTTGATGCTGCCGGGGGGCCGGTGCCAGCCGGTGAGATTGGCTCCATCGTGGTGAAATTGCCGATGCCGCCGGGTTGCCTGCCGACCCTGTGGAACAATGATGATCGCTATGTTGAAAGCTACATGGCCGAATTCCCGGGCTATTATAAAACCGGTGATGCCGGGTATATTGATGACGATGGCTATATCTTTGTGATGGCGCGCACTGATGACATTATCAACGTGGCGGGCCACAGGCTTTCCACCGGCGGTATGGAAGAGGTCCTGTCCGGTCATCCTGATGTGGCCGAATGCGCCGTGGTCGGGGTTGCCGACGCGCTCAAGGGTCAGGTGCCGCTTGGCTTCCTTGTGCTGAAAAGCGGTGTTGACCGTGCCGGTGACACGATCGTGGCTGAGGTGGTGCAGTCCGTGCGGAATACAATCGGCCCGGTGGCGGCGTTTCGTCAGGCCGTCATCATTCAGCGTCTGCCAAAGACGCGATCAGGCAAAATCCTGCGTGGCACGATGAAGAAAATTGCCGATGGGGAGGAATACCCGTTCCCGGCGACAATCGATGATCCGGCCATTCTCGATGAAATCACGATTGCGTTGCAATCCATCGGCTATCCAAAAAGTGAATAGGGCCTAAAGCTGAATAGGCCTGAAAGAACCGGTTTAAGGTAAAATTAAAGGGGGCTTCTGACCCCCTTTTTTAATGCCTGATGCAAGTGTTCAGGTTCAAGTATTCAGGTTCAAGGGTTCAGGTTACGGCATCTCATTGATGCTGCTGACCTGATCCACCGTTGTGGCGGCCTGGCCACCTGATTTTTCAATCGCTGTGTTGAGATCAGCCTGGCTGCACAGCCCCAGCATGACGGGATGCTTGGCGGTGATGTTGGTGATGTTCCAGTGCGAACGGTCCCTGATCTTGCCAATCGTTTCCTTGGTGGTGCCGATCAGTTTTGAAATCTGGCTATCCTTCATGTCAGGATGATGCTTGACGATCCAGGCGATGGCATCGGGTTTATCGGAACGGCGGTTGACCGGAACGTAGCGCGGCCCCTTGGTGCGGCGTGTCGGTTCAGGCAGATCGGTGGTCGAGCGGACAAGACGCGCCGATGGGTCTTCCTCACAACGCTTGATTTCTTCATCGCTGAGCTGGCTGTTAAGCACAGGATTATAGCCCTGAATGCCAGCGCCGACATCGCCATCGGCAATGGCCTGGACTTCCAGTTCATGCAATGAGCAAAAATCCGCAATCTGCTCAAACGTCAGTGCGGTATTGTCAATCAACCAAACAGCGGTTGCCTTGGGCATAAGCAGGTCAGCCATCATTTCTCCTGAGGTGTTTCCGATCCGCGACCGGCGGCCCCTGGGCCGTTATCAAATCAATACAATGATCTATATAATGATTGCGTCAGGATTTTGCAAACATTGCGGATTGCAAAGCGATACCGGCTTCGTATGATAAAAAAGACGATGAAGGAGGAGATGATGGAAGACGAGATTGAAAAGCTCAAGCCATCCGGCCGTCCTGCGGATATGGAACGCTGGAATGTTGAGGACCTCAACGCCTACCGCGACCGGCTGAAAGCGGAAATAGACCGCATTGATGCCGTGCTGTCGGGGAAACAGTCGGTCCGCGCTGCGGCGGATGATCTCTTTAAAAAATAACCCGAAAATCCAGCCAATAACGAAAGTTGAAACACCATGGACAGCCTCACCCTTTTTATCACCGGTGCCACCAGCGGTATCGGTTTCGGTATCGCCAGCCGCATGGCCGCGGCCGGGCATAGCATCGCCTTTAACGGGCTGGCTGATGCGGCCCGGGTTGATGAGGTCAAGGCCGCGCTGACCGATGCCGGGGCGCCCGAATGCCGGTATTATGATGCCGATATGCGCAAGCCGCAGGATATCCGCGCCATGATGCAATCGGCCGAAGCTGATTTCGGGCGCATTGACGGGCTGGTCAATAATGCCGGGATACAGTTTGTTGCCCCTGTTGAGGAATTCCCCACCGAAAAATGGGATGATGTGATCGCCATTAATCTGAGCGCGAGTTTTCATACCATTGCCGCGGTCATCCCGGGCATGCGGGAGCGCGGCTTTGGCCGGATCGTCAATATCGCATCAACCCACGGGCTGATCGCCTCGGCAGGGAAAAGCGCCTATTCAGCGGCCAAGCACGGGCTGGTCGGGTTGACCCGCAGCATCGCGCTGGAGGCCGCAACCGATGGCATCACCTGCAACGCCATCTGCCCGGGCTGGGTCCGCACACCGCTGGTGGAGGCCCAGATCGAAGCCAGAATGGAAGCAAAAGGGACATCCCGTCAGGAGGAGGCCCGGGCGCTGGTCATCGAACGCCAGCCATCGGGGGAATTTGTTTCCATTGAACAGATCGCCGAATTTGCCGATTTCCTGATCACATCCAGCGCGGGCGCGAGCTTTAATGGCGCGGCGCTCCCCATTGACGGGGCCTGGACGGCTCAATAAAAAATCACTTAATTCAGGGCGATAGCAGGCCTAGTCTTTTCCGCCGGGGAGGGGCAGCAAGCGTTCCGGCAGGAACGGCTCCAGCCTCGTGTCATCAGCCATCAGGCTTGCGTCATCATCATGCAGGTATTCCAGCCGGATACTGGCAAGCCCGAGCATGCCGTCACCATCCGGCAGCGCGGCGAAAACGGTTCCGGCATCACGCCCATCGACCTTGATCGTCGCAGGCGCGGTGATCGCCCCATCAATGCGCACCGGCGCGTAACTGCGTTTGACCAGCCCGCGATAGCGTGTTCTGGCCGTGACTTCCTGGCCGATATAACAGCCCTTCTCAAAACTGATACCGTCATCGAGATCAAGCCTGCATTCAAGCGGCAGGGCCTTTTCAGGGGGCAGTTCGGCCTCACCCTCGGCGATGCCGTGATGCCAGCGCAGCCTCCTCCACTGATCGGTATCCGCCGTGGGTTCAGCCGGGGCATCACCGTAGAGACGGCCAACCGGGATGGGAAATCGCGGGTCGGTGAGGATACCGTCACACCCCCCCTCAACAGCGTGAACAGCCCGGTCATCAAGGGTAATGTCAATGGCGCGGCGAAGCCGGTAGAGCTTCAGTTTACGGGCCAGGCCATCGCGCTGGCTGCGGTCGCATTCAAGGGTAAACCCGGTTTCATCATGGCTGATCAGCAGGTCAACAAGGATACGGCCCTGCGGGGTCAGCAACGCCGCCTGACGCACCGAACCCGGGGCCAGATCAGTGACGCTGGCGGTGATCAGGTCTTGCAGAAAATCAGCGGTCTCATCGCCATCAAGCCTGATCAGCGCGCGCCCGGTCAGGGCATGGAAAACAGCTTCACTCAATGGTCTTGACCTCCCCCAGGTAACGCCGCAGGTAAAAGTGTTTTTCACCCGCCCAATAGCATCTTTTATCATCGGGGCGCGCTTCAACAAATGTCGCCCCATCGGTATTCCTATCGGAATTTATATCGGTTTTATGGAAAATCTGGGTGCATCCCAGAAACCGGATGCCAAGGGTTGTATCGGTGAACTCGGCCTTGCCCTTGCGATCAACGCTGATGGAGATGGACGGGGCATCTGCCCGGAAACACTGGCCTGCCCGCTGTTTCTTGCAGGCATCGGTTTCAACACTGTCCCTCACCTTGACATGGGTGACCTGACCCGCGCTGAAGATAAACCCGTCATCATCCAGCATGGCGCAACCATCAGCCGGTGGTGCCGTGCGGCCGGCAAATTCGCATTCGAACCACAGCCCCTCCCAGAACGTGCTGGCATGGGCATAGCCGGTATAACCGGCCATAATCAGCAGCATCAGGATCAGAGAGGGCAATCGCATGGTGTTGTCTCTTTCTAGGCGGGGGGCCAGAGGCGGCCTAGTTGCGGGCCTGAATGGCGATGAACCCCATTATTCCAGATATAAGAGGGATGGAGCCAAGAACAACCAGCAGCGCGGTCAGGCCTGCGCCCGCGTCAATCATATAGCCCAGCAATGCAGGCGACAGGGCCGAGGCAAAAACCATCAGAGCCTGGGCAATCGCCTTGATGCCGCCGAGATGCCTGGTGCCGTAAATTTCGGCAAAAAGCGGTGCTGATGATGTGTAGACCATGCCCTGGGTCAGGCCAAAGACGATGAAAAAGGCAAACACCATGACCCCGGGGGCGGCGAAAAACAGCATCAGCGGCACAGCGGCAAGATTGGCCACCACCAGTGGCGCAATCCTGGAGGCAGAGAACCGGTCTATCAACGCCCCGCCGATGAAAGAGCCGATGATGTTCATGACAGCGTAAAAGACGTATCCGCTGATCCATTGCGGCAGCGGGATGGATTTGATTTCAGCAAAATGGATCTGGTGGAACAGCATTCCGGTGGCGGTGAAGGCAGGGGCAATGACAATGCCGCAGAGCATCCAGAACCGCCAGTGCATCAGCATTTCCCGCCGGGTCCAGTGCAACCCGTCACGGCCAGCGGTATTGGTGCCTTCCAGCCCTTCACCATCCTGACCCCTGATGCGGCGGGTAAAGATAATCGCGGCCGGGATCATGATGGCCCAGGCTATCAGCCCGGTGATCATCCAGACCTGTTGCCATTCCATCATTGCCAGCATCAGCAGCGCGAAGACCGGCATGGAAAATTCGGAAACCGGATGCCCCAGCACCGCCACCGCCAGCGCCCGGCCACGTTCGGCAACATAACGGCGGGTCATGGCGGTTGAATAGAGATGCGTCATCATCCCCTGGCCGGTAAAGCGCAGCAGGAACACCCCGACTGCCAGCGTCATCACCGAGGTTATGGTTGAAAAGAATAACGCCGCCGCCCCCAGCCCGATGATGATCAGCAGCGCAATATGCCTGAGCCGCATGACATCCACCAGCCGCCCCGCCGGGATCAGGCAGACCGCGCTGACAAGGGTACCGGCAGCGTAGATATTGCCAAACTCCCCATGGCTGAGGCCCAGCTCATCACGGATATGGCCGGAGAAAAGAGAGATGAAAAACGTCTGCCCGGGGGAGGAGAAAAACGCCAGAAGGAACCCGAAAAGCAGGAAGGTCCATTGCGTCTTCAGGAACGAAAGAGGCGGGAAAATTGATGTCATCGGGTCCTGCTCAGGGTAGCGACTGTATCAGTCAGTCGTCACCCTACGCTGTTGGCCCCGGGGTTTCAACAACTCACAACCCTTTGGTCAGGTAACTGCGGGTGATGCGTTCAATGGCAATCATGAAACCGGCTGTCCGCAGGCTGTCAACATCATCGCGGCTATGCCAGACCTCCCGCATCGCCTGATACGCTGTGCGCATCGTGTCATCCAGCCCTGAACGCACCAGTTCCAGTTCACCCGCACCGCGCAGATAGGCATCGGTGAAATCGGGGGAAAGCTCCCAGCCCAGTTTTGTATCAGCGGATAACCGTTTCAATTCGGTGATCAGCATTTCATGCCGCTTTTCTTCCTGACGGCGTTCCATGCGGCCGAAACGGATATGCGACAGGTTCTTGACCCATTCGAAATACGATACCGTCACCCCGCCCGCATTGGCGTAGAGATCGGGGATAATGATCGTCCCCTTGCGGTTGAGGATTTCATCAGCCTTGAAGGTGATGGGGCCGTTGGCCGCCTCAATAATCAGCCTGGCCTTGATGCGGTCAGCATTGCCGACATTGATAACGCCTTCCAGCGCCGCCGGGATCAGGATATCGCATTCAGCCTCAAGCAGGCTGGCCCCATCCTTGGTGTGCTGGGCATCGGGGTAGCCGCTGGTACAGCCGGTTTCATCCATGAACTGACGCACCGCCTCAACATCCAGACCATCAGGGTTGAAAATGCCGCCCCGTCTTTCGATGATACCGGTGATGAGCGCGCCGTCTTCCTTGGCCAGCAGGCTGGCCGCGTGATAGCCGACATTGCCCAGCCCTTGCACGACGATGCGCTTGCCCGCCAGGCTGCCATCCAGTCCGGCCAGCTTTACATCATCCTTGTGGCGAAAGAATTCACGCAAGGCAAATTGCACCCCGCGCCCTGTAGCCTCGGTCCGGCCATTGATCCCGCCAGCGTGAACAGGCTTGCCGGTGACACAGGCACGGGCGTTGATATCGGTGGTGTTGATGCGGGCGTATTGATCGGCAATCCAGGCCATTTCACGCTCGCTTGTCCCCATATCGGGGGCAGGGACGTTCTGGCTGGGGTTGATCAGGTCACGCTTGATCAGCTCATAGGCGAACCGCCGGGTGATGAGTTCCATTTCCTCATCATTGTAATCACGCGGGTTGATCACCAGCCCGCCCTTGGACCCGCCAAACGGAGCCTCCACCAGGGCGCATTTGTAGCTCATCAGCGCGGCGAGGGCTTCAACCTCATCCTGATTGACGGCATTGGCAAAACGAATCCCGCCCTTGACGGGTTCCATATGCTCGGAATGAACGGCGCGATAACCGACAAAGGTTTTGATCTCGCCATGCAGGCGAACCCCGAAACGCACGGTGTAGACCGAATTGCAGACCCGGATCTTGTCCGCCAGTCCGGGGGGCAGATCCATCAGCGCCGCGGCCTTGTTGAAATAGAGATCAACGGTTTCCTGAAAGCTCAGCTCGTTTGTTTGCTGTTCCATCTGACATCGCATCCTTTCGCGCTTTTGTTCAATTTCTCCGCCCTTTACCGCAGGCAACAAGAAATACGGGCATCACCGTTTTGGCCGGACCAGCAGGGTCAGGCCCGATAAGGCGGGGTGATAGAATGGGGGGATATCGCGGGAAATGGTGCTGCTGAATGGACTTGAACCATCGACCTCTCCCTTACCAAGGGAGTGCTCTACCGACTGAGCTACAGCAGCATTGATGGCCCTTTTATCAGCACCTGTGCATGGATGCAAGCCTGTATGGCTGCCCGCCATTTCGCGTCTCCCCCTAGAATGGAAGTTTCAGCATGAACCGCACCAGTCTGCGGGTTCTCTCTGAAAAAAGGGTCGGGGTGAAATACGACCCGGCCGCTCTTTTTGAGGCCTCACCCATGGTCGGGTAAGGCGCAATCATGGAGGCCATGGCCCCTATTTTCATGCCGTTGTTGATCGCCAGAATCCAGGGCTGGATCAGCTCACCTGCCCCGGCACCGAGAATGCTGGCCCCGATGATGCGGCCACTCTTATCGGTCAGCGCAACGACGCGTCCTTCGGTCCGGCCTTCGGCCCTTGCCCGGTCATTATCGGCCAGATCAGCCTCAACCCGCCGGGTGGTGATGCCCTGCTTTTCGGCCTCACCCTCGGTCAGGCCGACATGCGCCAGCTCAGGGTCGGTGTAGGTGACCCATGGAACAGCGCGATCATCGATCCTGGCGGGCAGGCGGAACAGCGTGTTGCGGATGACAATCCCGGCATGATACCCCGCAACATGGGTAAACTGCTGCCGTCCTGCGGCATCACCGATGGCAAAAACACGGCGATTGCTGCTCCGCAAACGTCGATCCGTGGTGATCCCGCCCCGGCCAGTTTCAATCCCTGCCGCTTCGAGGTTGAGCTTGTCCAGATTGGGTTTGCGGCCAACAGCGACCAGCAGATGGCTGCCCTCAATCGTGCCGCGCCCTTCGACCTCAACCTTGACCGCACCATTGGTCCCCGACACCGCGGTGACACCAGCGCCCTCAATCAGGGTGATGCCATCGGCCTTGAGCCGGTCACGCAATAGCGCAACCAGGGCTGCATCATCGCGGATCATGATGGAAGGCGCAGCCTCAATCAGCGTGACTCTGGCCCCGAGCCGGCAATGCGCCTGTGCCATTTCAACCCCGATAGGCCCGCCACCGATGACGATCAGGTGCTGGGGCAGGGTGCGATCATTGAAAATTGACTCGTTGGTGTGAAAGGGTGTTTCCGCCAGCCCCGGGATAGGCGGGATAAAGGCTGAAGAACCGGTGGCCACCACCGTATACCTGGCCTCAACCGTGATGCCGCCGCCCTCAACCCGGCGAGGGCCGGTAAAGCGGGCGTAATCCTCAATCACGTCAACCCCGAGCCCACGGAACCGTTCAGGCGAGTCATGTGGGGCGATGGATGCAATGACCGAGGCAACGTGATCCTTGGCCTTGGCGAAATCAACCGATGCCGTGCCGGTCACGCCCATTTCGGGGTGACCGTTGGCGTGATGCGCGGCCTTGGCGGCGGCCAGCAGGGCTTTCGATGGAACACAGCCGTAATTGAGGCAGTCCCCGCCCATCTCCCCGCCTTCGAAGAGGACAACATTGGCACCCATCTGGGCGGCACCGGCGGCAACACTGAGCCCGCCTGAACCGCCACCGATAATGCAGAGATCAGCCTTACGATGCGCCATGGTTACGTCTCCTTGACCGCAGATGTTCAACCCCTACCGGCACCAGCGCCAGAACGCCAAGGGCAAAAAACGGCGCAATGATTGATGGTTCGGTCAGCACACTCAGATCAGGGGTTTCCCCCCGGGCCAGAATGCTGTCAAAGCCGCGCCCGATCCAGATATAGACAAAACTGCCCGGCGCAATCCCGATGGCAGTGGCCAGAATGTAGTCACGGGTTTTCATGCCGAGCAGGGCAGGCGCGATGTTCACAGCCCAGAACGGGAAGGCCGGGATCAGCCTGAGCGCAAGCAGCCAGTAAAACGGGGATTTATTGAACCCGGCGTTGATCCTGCTCATGAAAGGGCCAGCCTTGCGGGACAGGCTTTCCGCCAACGCGCCGCGAGCCGCGATAAAGAGGATATAGGCCCCCAGTGTCGCCGAGGTGACCACCGCCCCAAAGCCAAGCCAGCCGAAAATGGCGCCGCCAATGAGGGTCAGTGGTGAGGCGATCGGCAGTGAAAACGCCACCGCCACCGTGTAGAGAATAAAAAACGCAGACAGCGCCAGCACCAGGTTTTCAGTCGCCATGGACTTGATCTCGGAATAATGCGACGCCAGCCACGCGAAGCTGAGATACTCATCAAGGCCAAGGATAAAGAAAAGCGCCAGTCCAGCCGCCAGAATGACCAGAGGAAGGAATTTCCTGATCCTGCTTCGGGATTGCTGTTCAGGCATGCTCGACTCCTCAAGATGCAACTGGCATCAGACGCTTACGGCATCTTTGGCCAAAGAATATTAGGTTGATCAAATTTAATGGTCAGTCTAGTGAGCCATGATCAGGGCGACAAATCACAATATCGTCATTATGGCTGTCATCAAGGCTGTCATTATAGTTGGCATTATAGCTGGCATTATAGTTGGCAGAAACGCAGCCACCCCCCTTATATAGCCCTTTTTAACGGGGGGGG
>CENU01048997.1_pt1 | contig 17454 bp, 9 predicted proteins | sample 361331 | NCBI WGS metagenome assembly CENU01 (sample SAMEA2619766, study PRJEB7988) | marine metagenome | isolation source: saline water (ENVO:00002010), including | reverse complement strand
AAAATTTAATGACTTTATGTCATTTTAATACAGATTGAACTTTGCTTGCAGCTTCATCAAAGGCAGTTGCGGATAGAACATTCAAACCAGAACTATCAATTATTTCTTTTGCTTTACCAGAATTAGTTCCTTGAAGTCTAACAATAATAGGTATATCAATATTACCAAGATTTTTATATGCAGAAACAATACCTTCAGCTACACGGTCACACCTTACTATTCCACCAAATATATTAACAAGTATTGCTTTTACATTTGGATCTTGTAGAATTAATCTGAATGCTTTTTCAACCCGACTAGAATCAGCAGTCCCTCCAACATCAAGAAAATTAGCAGGCTCACCTCCTGCAAGTTTAATTAAATCCATAGTTGCCATTGCTAAACCAGCTCCATTTACCATACACCCAACATTTCCATCTAAGTCAACATAATTTAAACCAGACTCTCTAGCCTGAACCTCAACAGGGTTTTCCTCACTATCGTCTCGCATTGACTCATATTCAGAGTGTCTAAAAAGAGCATTTTCATCAATAGTTACTTTAGAGTCTACAGCTATAATTTTATCATCAGCCGCCTTAAGAACAGGATTTATCTCAAACAGAGAGGCATCTGATCCATTGTATGCATTATAGAGGTTTGTGACAAACTTTACCATGTTTTTAAAAGCTTGACCATTTAAACCAAGATTAAATGCAATTTTTCTAGCTTGAAAAGGAAGAATTCCAAAACCAGGATCAATTTCCTCATTAAATATAAGCTCTGGAGTATTTTCAGCAACAGCCTCAATATCTACTCCACCCTCTGTAGAGTAGACAATCATATTTTTTGAAGTTGATCTATTCAGTAACACTGATATATAGAACTCTTTTCTTTCGCTTTCACCAACATAATAGACATCTTCAGCTATTAAAACCTTCCTTACTAGCTTTCCTTCCTTAGGAGTTTGAGGAGTTACAAGATTCATTCCAATTATTTCTGAAGATATAGATCTTACCTCATCGATAGATTTAGCAATTTTTACCCCTCCGCCCTTTCCTCTTCCACCTGCATGAATTTGAGCTTTAATAACAAAAATTTTTGTTCCTGTTTCGTCAGAAAGTTTTTTTGCGCAATCTACGGCCTCATCTGGACTATTTGCTACATACCCTCTTTGAATTGTAACATTAAATTTTTCTAATAATTGCTTTCCTTGATATTCATGTAAATTCATTGCGACAAATATAACTACAAAACTTAAGATATTTGAAATAATTAAAATCAGAATTATATTTATCACTTAAAATATGTAATGGATTTTAAAAAACTTAAAGAAGCCGCTTTAAAATATGGAACTCCAATTTATTTATATGATCTAAAAATTATTGAAAATCAATTTCAAAGATTAAAAAAAGAGTTAAGTGTTTTAAAAGACTACAAAATTTATTTTGCAGCTAAGTCTCTTTCCAACATTTCAATTTTAAAGTTTATAAATAAACTAGGTGCAGGTCTTGATGCAGTATCAATTGAAGAAGTCAAGATTGGTTTGAAATGTGGTTTCAATAAAGATGAAATTCTATATACACCTAATGGTGTTAGTTTTGAGGAAATAAAGCAAGTATTTAAACTTGGAGTGAAAATAAATCTTGATAGCATAGAATCCATAAAAGACTTTATAAACGAGTATGGCTATCAATCAATAACTGTAAGGATAAACCCTGGTATTTATGCGGGGGGGAATGAAAATGTAAGCGTAGGACACTCAGAATCAAAATTTGGAATTACTGAAGATAAAATTGATGAGCTGTTAGATATGGATATAAAAGGTAAAATTAAAATTACTGGACTTCATATTCATACAGGAAGTGACATAACAAAAAATAACCAATTTAAAGAAGGGGTCAAAAAAATTTTCTCAATTGCCAGAGATTTTAAGAACATTGAGAGTATTGATTTTGGTGGTGGAATAAAAATTCCATATTATGAGGATGATACTTCAACAAATCTTAATGAATATGTTAAAGTGGTATCAAACGAGCTAAACAAGTTTGAGTCAGAGTTTAATAAGAAATTAAAACTAATATTTGAACCAGGTAAGTTTCTCGTTAGTGATTGTGGTTTTTTTATAACTAAAGCAAATTACATTAAGTCTACAAAAACTAAAGATTTCATTCAAGTAGATTCTGGCTTTAACCATTTACTAAGACCAACTCTATATGGTTCTTATCATGAGATTATTAACCTATCTAATCTGGAAGGTAAAAAAAAGGAATATGATGTTGTAGGATATATATGTGAGAAAGACACCTTTGCTGAAAAAAGAAAAATTTCAGAAACTACAAAAGGTGATTTAATTTGTTTTAAAAATGCTGGCGCATATGGTTTTACAATGTCTAGCAATTATAATAGTAGATTAAGACCTGCAGAAGTTTGTTTACTAGATAATAAATTACATAAAATTAGAGAAACTGAAACTATTGATGATTTATTGTCAGGGCAAATAGATATTTTCAATTAGTAAACCTTTTTAATATTTTGTTTATGAATTAGGTATGCAAAATAAATATAAGTTAAATTTGAAAATTCTTAAAATTATGAATAATCTCAAATTGATTTCTGCGTTATTGCTTTGCGCAGCAATTAATGCTCAAGGAAACTTAAACGGCAATATTACTGGTTCTGCTCAACAGGCGTTAATAGATTTTGGTAATAGATCAATTAGAGCACCTCAGCCACTAAATATTCAAGGAAGTCATTATTTTGACTCTGAATTTAAAATCACAAGGCTTGAATATTTTGGAAAAGAACTTATTAATTCTGGTTACATGCGGTATAATGCTTTTAGAGATGAAATAGAAATGACTGATACTCCTGGTCAGAAAGAATCAGATATAGTTTTGATTAAGAGTAAGGATGTTATTCCTATTATAGATGGAGAAAGATTTGAGTATCTCCCTCACAGAGTTGAAGAAGGTAGAGCTTATATAGGTTATTTAGTAAATATTTATAATGGGGATAAAAATAAACTTTACTTAAAAAGAAAGAAAACATTTATGGAAGCTAAGGTTGCAAGAACTTCACTTGAAAATTCATTTCCTCCAAGATATGTAGAAAGTGTTAAAATATATGTCAGTAATAATGGGGATACTCCGATTTCTATTAAAAATTCTAAAAGGTCCATTATTAATTTTTTTGGACCAGATTCAAATAAAATAAAGAAATATATTAAAGACCAAAAACTAAAAACATCAGAAATTGCTTCTATTATTCAAATTTTTGAATTCGCAGAGAGTTTGTAAATACTTAGAAATAAACATAGTCAGAGGTAACAATGAACTATTATTCTTCACTAAATCCAAAAACAGATTTTTTTAGTTTTAATTAATAATAATTAAAATTAATGTATAAAAATATAAAGTAATTTTTTTTAACTAACACAAAAAAACTTTATATTAGCTGGTTCAGGTAACAAATTATTAATGTTTAATTAATGAAATGTTAAATAAATGTTATATTTGTTTACTTAGTTATTTTAACAGTATTTTAACAAAAAAATATAGATAACAAAAATTAATAAATATGAAGATTACAAGAATATTCTTTGTTTTCTTATTGAGTGCAGGTCTTGCATTTGGTCAGAAGACAGTTACAGGTGTTGTATCTGATCCAGATGGTTTGCCTCTTCCAGGAGCAACTGTTTTAGTCAGTGGTACAACTAATGGTGTAACTACAGACTTTGATGGTAATTATTCCATTGAGGTAGAAGAAGGTGTGTCGTTAGTATTTAGTTTTGTCGGTTATGAATCACAATCAGTTGTTGTTGGTAGCCAAAACAACCTAAATATTAGCCTTTCAGAAGGAAATCAATTAAGTGAGGTTGTTGTAACCGCACTAGGTCTTGAAAGAGAAGCACGTTCTTTAGGTTATGCTGTTACTACTGTTGGTTCTGAAGAAATTGAACAAAAAGGTGTTGCAGATGTTGCAAGAACACTAACAGGAAAAGTTGCTGGTGTTAATATTACTAACACAACAGCTACATCTGGTTCAGGAACTAACATTATAATTAGAGGTATGACGTCAATTACAGGTTCTAACCAACCTTTATTTGTTGTTGATGGAGTTCCTTTTAATTCATCTACTAACGGTGAATCCGGTACTTTTTGGAACGGTATTACTGAATCTAGTAGATTCTTGGACTTAGATCCAAACAGTATAGAAAAAGTTGATGTCCTTAAAGGACTTAATGCTACCGTACTTTACGGTCAGCAAGGAAGAAACGGAGTAATACTTATAACAACTAAAAATGGAGCTGGTGCTAAACCATCTGCAAAAGGTACTGAAGTTAGTTTAAGTCATAGTACTTTCATCAACGAACCAGTACTTCCTGATTATCAAAATGATTATGGTGGTGGATTTCATCAGTTATTTGGATTTTTCTTTTCTAATGGTGGGCCTAATTTTGACCCAGCAATTAATGACCCAAGACAATTTGGTTCTTACTTTTTAAGAGAAGATGCTAATAATGTATATGTTAAGCACCCTTATGATTATATTGCTAATAGATCATTAGTTGAGCCTGAGTTTTCAGATATAGTTGGAACTGAGTATGCTTATAAAAATTATAGAGGTGTTGAAAACTTCTTTGAAAATGGTTTAGTGAACACAACTTCAATAAACCTAAGATCTTCAGGAGATAATGGATTCTTAAATATGTCGTTTGGAAGAACAGATGATGAAGGATTCACTCCTAATAACCGCCTAAGAAAAACAAACTTTGGTCTTGGTGGTGCAGGTACACTTGAGAATGGTATCAAAATTAATGGTACTCTTAATTATGCTAACACAGATTATTCAACTCCTCCGATTGCTGCTTCATTAGGTAGTGGATCTGTAAGTTCGTATACTTCTTCAATTTTTGGTGATGTAATGTATACTCCAAGAAGTGTTGACTTAATGGGACTTCCATACCAAACCTCAGACGGTAGATCAATCTATTATAGATCAGGTAATGATATTCAGAATCCAAGATGGACTGCTGAAAATGCATTTGATAAGGAACTAGTAAATAGAGTATTCGGTTCATTTGGACTTGCATATGACATAAATGACAATTGGTCAATTAGTTATAAATATGGTATAGATAATACAAGTCAGTATTCTCAACATGCTCAAAATAAAGGTGGTGTTGATGGAAATGCAACTGGTATTTATGTGACTGGTGATGAGATTACAACCATTCAAAACCATAACTTTACTTTATCATTTAACCAACAATTAACTGATGAGATTTCATTAGGTGGTCTTGTAGGTACATCTGCTAACAGACAAACATTTACTGGTAGATATACAACTAATGAAAATCAATTAGTATTTGGTGTTTTAAAGCCATTTAACTTTGTATCTCAAAGTGTAAGTAGCTTTGACGCTGAACAAAATATATATGGTGCATTTGGTGATTTAAGTTTTAGCTACAATGATTACTTATACCTAAATGTTACTGGTCGTCAAGACTGGAGCTCAACAATGGAAGCTGAAAATAATAGCCTTTTCTATAAAGGTGCTAGTTTATCTTTTATTGCTTCTGATGTAATTCCAGCATTATCTGGTGATGTTGTAAACTATGCAAAGTTAAGAGTAGGATATGGAGAATCTGCAGGATTTGCAAATCCATACAGAACTAGATCTTTACTATCGCTAAATGCAAAAGCTTTTGATCAAGGAAGTGGTGTTATTCAAGCAAATACTACATCTAATACTCTTGGTAACCAAGCATTAGAACCAGAATTACTTTCTGAAATTGAAGTCGGTATTGATACAAGATTATTTAACTTTTTAAATTTTAATGTTTCTGCTTATGATAAGGAAACTACTAATCTTATTACAACAAGAACACTTCCTGGTTCAACTGGATATACATCAACTACAGTTAACGCAGGTAAATTAAATGTAAAAGGTATTGAAGTTGATTGGGATGCTGATCTTATCAATAATGGTAACCTTAGATGGAATCTATATGGTAACTTCACTGCAGAAGAGAGTTTAATTGTAAGTCTAGGTGAAGGTGTTGAAGAATTTACTTATACACCTGTAGTAAGTAGTGCTAGACCTCAAAACTATGCAATCGTTGGATATCCACTTGGAATGATGAAAGCTAATGTTAGACAGACTAATGATGCAGGTGAATTCCTAATTGATGATGATGGATTCTACATTGAAACAACTGAACCAGAATTGGTAGGTGATCCTAATCCTGACTGGACAACTGGTATAACTAACTCTATATCATGGAAGGGCTTATCTCTTGACTTTACATGGCAATATCGTCATGGTGGAGATATGTTCTCACAAGATGCTGCAACTCTAGTTGGACGTGGTGTATTAAACCCAGGTACAAATAGAGAAGGTTTATACGTTTTAGATGGTGTTAACAAAAACACTGGTCAAGTAAACACAACTCAAATAACTGCAATTAACTATGGTTTTGACGTATTCTCGTTTGGACCTGGTGAAATTCAAATTTTTGATGCTACAACTATAAGGCTTAGTGAGGTAAATCTTTCTTATGACTTTCCTAGAAGTTTAATGGAGAAAACTCCATTTGGTTCATTATCAGCAACACTTACTGGAATAAACTTATTCTATGATGCTGTAAATGTGCCTGACGTTGTGAACTTTGATTCTAACACTTTAAGTACAGGTGTTGGAAATGCGATGGGTCTTTCGTTTATTACTGGACCATCTTCAAGACGTGTTGGTTTAACATTAAAAGCAACTTTTTAATTTAATACAAATGAAAACATTAAATACATTTAAAAATAAAATTATAAGTTCAATAACAGTTCTCACTGTATTGTTTTCACTTAATTCATGTGAAACACTTGAACTTGAAATACTTGAAAGTCCTAATGCATTGACTCCTGCAAGTTCTGATATAGACTTTTATCTAAACGCCATGCAATTAAACATGGGTAGCTTCTTCAATGGAGTAAAGGATGAAGGTATGCAACTTACAAGAATGACTCATTTATTTGGACCATTCTATGAAAATGCTTATGCTACTACTCAAATGAGTGGGCCATGGAATGATGCATATTCTGATATCTTTACAGATTTTTCTAACATGGTTCCAAGAGCTGAAGAGAAAGGATGGGAGACTCACATTGGTATTGCTAAATTTATTAAAGCTTATGCTATGATCACTTTAGTAGACTATTTAGGTGATGTTCCTTATTCTCAAGCTGCTTTAGGTGTCGAAAATCTTAATCCTGGTGTTGATTCTGGAGCTTCAATTTATGATGCTGCACTAGCACTTATTCAAGAGGCTAAGAATCACTTTTCAGTACCAGCTCAATCACCAAGTAACGATTTATTCTACGGTGGAGATAGAGCAAAGTGGACTAGAGCTACTAATACACTTGAACTGAAATTAAGATTACAAAGAAGAAATGCTGCAGACTCTAATGATGCTGCTGCAATTAATTCATTAATATCTAATGCTACTTCAGGTTTAATTGTTTCTAAAGCTCAAGATTTTCAATTTAAGTATGGTACATTAAATGCTTCACCAGATTCTAGACATCCTCAATTTGTAGATGACTACGAACTTGCTGCAGATGTTGCATTCTATATGTCCAATGCTTATATGGCGGAATTTGTTGCTCAAAAAGATGTTACAGATGTTAGAGCAAATTATTATTTCTACAGACAAGATGATAATGTTAGCGATAACGATGATAATGAAATTCCTTGTGGTAACGAGAGAAGACCAGATCATTACTCACTTTCTGAGATTTTCTGTTATATTGGATACAACGATGTAACTCCTTCTCAAAGTACTAGTAATGGATATTGGGGTAGAGACCATGGTGATAACGATGGTATTCCACCGGATGGAGGTTTAAGAACAGCTGCGGGATTATACCCAATTGGAGGTCAATTTGATGATGGTTCTTTTACTGCAACATCAGGTAATCAAATGGGTCTTAAGGGAGCTGGAATTCAACCAATTCTATTATCTTCTTACACGCACTTTATGATCGCTGAGTGGAATCTTGTTAATGGAAATACTGAAGTTGCAAGACAATTCTTAGCTTCAGGATTAGCTGAATCTTTCTCTAAAGTAACAGGTTTTGCTGCTGAGATGGGTAACGCTGCTGCAGTTGAATTTAGATCTGGTGCAAGCATCAGTGAGACTGAATTTTTGGGATCATTACAAGCAAACATTGACGCGTACATAGATTACGTTGCTGGAACAGGGGCTACCTCTTTGTGGAATACCACAAATGATAAGATGGGTCTTTTAGTACAAGAATATTTCTTAGCACTTTTTGGAAACGGTGTAGAGGCTTACAATACTTTTAGAAGAACAGATAAGCCAAGTGATTTACAACCATTATTAAAAACTGCTAACAATGATATGATACAATCATTCTTCTATCCAAGAACAGAAGTTGATAATAATAACCAGTTAAACCAAAAATCTGACCACTTAGAAAAGGTCTTTTGGGATAACTAAAAATTAAATAATTATGAAAAATTTAAAATTTTTAATTGTTGGAATTTTGCTTTTAGGCTTAAATTCTTGTGCAGACGATGATAAAATACTATCAATACCTCCGTCTGGAGCATTAATAACTATTACTCCAGATGCGGAGAGCACTGCTGTATTTGATCTAAACAATGCGTCAAATTCAATATTTTCTGCTGAATTCTTAGATGCAACTAATAATGTTGCAAATTATGAATTAAATGCAAATGTATATTATGCAGGTACAGCTACAAGATCAAGTTCTGTAGTAGTTTTCTCAGCATCTGAATTTCCTTCAAGATTGGAAATTTCTGCTGCTCAAGTATTATCTCAGTTAGGTATACCTCAAACTGGTGTTGTTCCAGGTGATCTTATTGAATTTAGAGCAGTGCTAACTACTGATGACGGTAGAGTTTTTGACTCAACAATGTTAAATGGAGATGCACGTGGAGAAGCATTAATAGGTGCTTACTCATGGGATCTTGCATTTGGTTGTGACTGGCAAGGATCTGCTGTAAATGGAACTACTTGGAGTGTATCATATTCTTACTATTGGGGTGATCCAACTGATGTCTACGCTGAAAGTGTAGGTACTACTACTGCAACAGAATCTAATGGTGTTGTAACATTTAGTGATATTTGGGGACCTGGTCTTGATTTAGTAGTAACTGTTAACACTGCATCTGGTGGTATTACTAGTGCAGAATCTGTTGTATTACAATCAACTTTTGGTCCTTACGCAGATCAATATTATACAGCTAGATCATTATCCGGTAAAAACTTCTTTAGTTGTGCTACAACTGATCTGTCTTTTGCTTTAAAGACATGTGTAGATGCAGGATGTTATGGTTCTGGAGCTGATGCTACAATAACACTTACAAAAAATTAGTTTTTAAACTAATTAATTAATTGTTCAAAAGGAGGTTAGTTTTAACCTCCTTTTTTTATATTATACATTTTATGGAAATCTACGGAATTAGAAGTATAATTGAGGCAGTTGAATCCTCAAAAGAAATTTCAAAAGTCTACTTTATTAAATCAAATCAGCAAAGTAATTTGCTAAGGACATTAATATCAAAACTTGAAAAAAAATCTATATCATTTAGCTTTGTCCCAAAAGAAAAGTTTAAAAAATATGAAAATAAAAATCATCAAGGAGCTATAGCTATTCTATCACCTATTTCTCTCTATTCAATTGAAGAATTAATAGCTAAAACATATAATAAAGAAAAACTACAAACATATTTATTATTAGATGGTATTACAGATACAAGAAATTTTGGAGCTATAATAAGAACTTCTGTTGCAGCAGGGGCGACTGGTATAATTATATCACAAAACAATTCTGCACCTATTAACTCAGATGTTATAAAAACATCATCAGGAGCAGCATTTAAGATTCCCATTTCAAAAGTACAAAACCTCAAAGATGCTATAATTCACCTGAGATCTCTTGAAATAAATGTATTTAGTTTATCAGAAAAAGCTACAAAATCCATATATGATATAAATTATAATAGATCTATGGGATTAATAATGGGATCTGAAGAAAAAGGAGTTAGTAAAGGAATACTAAAATTATCTGATGAAACTCTTAAGGTTCCAATAAATCCAGATATTGATTCACTCAACGTATCAGTAGCTTTTGCAGTAGTAATTTTTGAGATTGCAAGACAAAGAATTTCTTAATCAAGAAAGTTATTTAAAATTATTCTAGTTTTTTAAAAAAAAATTGTTTTAACTTTAAGTTAATGATCAATTAAAAAAAATTTAATAATAACTAAATAACTAAGTATGAAAAGCTTATTCAGACTACTGTTGATATTTTTGTTAACGACTCAAATGTCGTTTGCACAAAAGACAGTAACTGGTATTGTTTCTGATAGTGATGGTTTACCCCTTCCGGGAGCTACCATTCTTGTTCAGGGTACAACAACTGGTGTCACCACTGATTTCGATGGAAACTTTTCTATTAATGTAACTGAAGGACAGACTCTGGAATTCAGTTTCGTTGGTTATGAAACTACATCAATTGCTGTAGGTACAAGCAACGTCATTAATGTTACTCTTTCCCTTGGAACTCAACTTGAAGAAGTTATTGTAACCAGTTTAGGTATTACTAGAGAAAAACGTGCACTTGGATATGCAGTATCAGAAGTTGACAACTCTCAAATTGAGAATAGAGCATCCGGTGATGTAGCACGTGTACTTTCTGGCAAAGCCTCTGGTGTACAGGTAACAAATCAAGGTGGTATTTCTGGATCAGGAACAAGTGTTTTGATTAGAGGTTTAAGCACCTTTAGTTCAAGCAACCAACCATTATTTGTTGTTGACGGTGTACCTTTCCAAAGTGATACAAACGCTTCTGGAAGTTTTGTCTCAGGAAATACTGGTTCTTCAAGATTCCTAGATCTAGATCCTAATAACATTGAATCTGTTAACGTTCTTAAAGGTCTAGCTGCTGCTACACTTTATGGATCACAGGGTAGAAACGGTGTAATATTAATTACAACTAAATCTGGGACTACAGGTATTGGTACTAGAGCACAAAAAAATGAGATAACTGTAAATACATCTTACTTCACTAATGAGATTGCTATGAAACCAGATTATCAGATGAAATATGGAAACGGTTTTAACCAAAACTTTGGATGGTTCTTCTCAAACTGGGGTCCAAGTTTTGACAAAGAAGGTCCAACTGGTTGGGGTAGGCAAGATCAACTTGATGGTTCAGGTACTGCTCCATATGGAACTAATCAACCTGGATTTTTGAAACACCCATATAATAGCAACTTAAACTCAAGATTCTTATCAAGAGATCTTCTACCTTTACTAGGTTTATCTTCGGATTCTATGTGGGAATGGAAACCTTATGATAGTGTAGGTGATTTATTCAAACCGGGGGAAATTGTCAATACAAACATTAATTTTAGAGGTTCTAGTGATGATGGTAAGGTTTCATACAACGTAAACTATGGTAACTTAAATGACAAAGGATTTACTCCTGGAAATTCACTTAAAAGGAATAATTTGAGTTTCGGTGGTAGAGCAGTTTTATCAAATAAAATTACCGTAAATGGTACTCTTAATTATAGTTTAACTAACTTTAAAACTCCACCTATTGCCGCAGCTGGTAGTAGTGGTCAGTCTAATTCATCCTTATATGGTAATGTTTTTTATACTCCTAGATCTGTTAGTATCGCAGACTTGCCGTATGCTCACCCTATCACTGGAGCATCGATTTATTATAGATCTGGTAATGATATTCAACATCCACTTTGGACTGTAAACAATACAGGTGATGCTCAGTTGACTCATAGAGTTTTTGGTGGTGTGTCTGCTCAGTTTGATATCTCTGATAATCTAAATATTCAATATAGATATGGTTACGATGTTTATAATGAAGATAACACCAGTTATCAAAACAAAGGTGGGCAAGATGGTAGTTTAGAATCACAATCTGGATTCTATGAGAAGTGGAACAATACTTCAACAATATTTTCACACCAAATTACTTTAAACGGTGACTATAAACTTAACGATGAGTGGTCTGTAACATTCAATGCTGGTGGAACATCTAATGCAAGAGAATATGATAGAAACGGTGTAAGAAGTTCAGGTCAAAACGTATTTAATGTATTAAGACATTTTAACTTTAACCAACAGGAAGAAATTGAAGGCTATATTAGAAGAAATATACTTGGTTTATTTGCTCAAGCTGCATTTGATTATAAGGACTATATGTACTTTACAATTGCATCTAGAACTGATTGGGTTTCAAACCTTTCAGAAGAAAATAGATCCATTACTTATCCTTCTGCTAGTATATCTATCGTTCCAACCTCTATTTTAGACTTTGGTAATTTACCTGTTGACTTTTTAAAAGTTAGAGCTAGTTATGGTACTTCTGCAACATATCCATTAGGATATCCTATTGCATCTACACTTAGTTTAAATACAAAAGATTTTAGAGTTGGTGGAACAGATATAATTACAAATACTACTGGTTCTCAATTAGGTAATACTGGATTAAAGCCAGAGCTTCTTGCTGAGCTCGAGTTTGGACTAGAAGCTAATTTATTTGATAATAGATTATCTGCTGAAATTTCTTATTTCGATAGAAAAACTACTGATTTAATCATTACTCAACCATTAGACCCATCAACTGGATATACAAATACAAGAACAAATATTGGTGAAATTAGTGCAACTGGTTGGGAAGTTGATCTAAGTTTCGACTTTATTAGAGGTGATAAACTAAATTGGAATACTTCAATTAACTATTTTACTAACCAGGCTATCGTTGAAGATTTAGGTCAAGATACAGATCAAATTATTTATGCAGGATACACTACATTAGGTAATGCTGCAATTCCTGGTCTTCCATTATCATCTATGATTGGTACTTCTGTAGCAAGAGATAATCAAGGTAGACCACTAATTGACGCTTCTGGAAGTTATAGAACAAATAATGACACAAACTTTAATACTAATAAATATGCATTAATTGGTGATAGTAATCCTGATTTTGTTTCTAACATTTCAAATACTATTTCTTATGGAAATTTATCTCTGAATGTACTATTTAATGCTACCATTGGTGGTGATATGTATTCAAGTTTTATCATGACACTTCTTGGTAGAGGAATTACAACTGATACATTAGACAGAGAGCTCCCGTATATTTTACCTGGTGTTCTTGCTGATGGTTCTACCAACAATAAGATGATTGACAACGCTACAACTTATTTCGGTAACATCATTGAAGGAGCCGACGAATTAAGAGTCTGGGATGCCAGTGTAATAAGACTAAGTGAAGTATCACTTACGTATGATATACCAGATTCTTGGTTACAAAAAACTCCATTTGGAGCGGCAACAATTTCTGCACAAGGTTTCAACCTTTGGTATGATGCATATAATACACCTGCTGGTACAAATTATGATCCAAATATTGCCGGTTTAGGAGTTGGGAATGGTTCAGGATTTGAATACTTCAATGGAGTAAGTGCCAGAAGGTATGGTGTAAGTTTAAAATTAACTTTTTAATGGTTAATCAAATAAATTAAATTATTATGAAAACTTTTAACAAACTTTCAATTTTAACTTTAACTAGTTTACTAGTTCTAAGCGCATGTGAAACAACTGAGTTAGACTTAACTTCTAATCCAAATGCATTAAGTCCAGAGCAAGCAAGTGCTGATTTATTTATCAACAATATTCAAGAGGATTTTGCTTCCTTTGTTGACGGTATGGGTGATACAGGAGCAAGACTTACTAGAGTTGCCTACTTGGGTGGTGATAGGTTCTATAGAGATAATTATTCTCCAAATTCGTTTTCTGGTGCATGGTCAATCGCTTACCAAATTATGATGGAGGATATTAGAGTAATGAATACTATTGCAGAAGAAAATGGTTTAACATATTATATTGCTATGGGACAAGTTATGCAGGCATATATTTTAATGACTTTAGTGGATTACTTCGGTGATATACCATATAGTGAAGCATTAAAAGGTTCTGATAACTTAAATCCAGCTCCAGATTCAGGCGCTTCAGTTTATGATGCTGCACTTGGACTATTAGATGATGCCATTACAAATTTTAATGCAGGTGGTGTTCCTCCACAATACGATATGTATTATAATGGAGATGCTGATGCTTGGATTAAAGCAGCAAATAGTATAAAGAAAAGAGCATATATTAACTTAGGAGATTATGCATCTTACAACTCTATAACTAACTACATCAAAAATAACTCAGAAGATTTTGAGTTTACTTGGGGTAATAACGAAGTAAATCCTGATACTAGACATCCTATATACACATATAACTACACTAGCACTGGCGGAGGTGATTATCAATCTAATTGGTTGATGAATCTTATGATGCAAGGTAGAAATGGTATGAGAGATCCTAGAATTAATTATTTCTTTTATAGACAAGTACCTGTAACCCCTGGAAAAGACGGTCCAGTAGATGCAATTAGTCTAGAATGTTCATTTCCAGGATATTATATTGAACCTCACCTAATTGCTTATGGACTATATTGTAGTCTACCTGAAGGATACTGGGGAAGAGATCATGGAAATTATGAAGGTATTCCACCAGATAATTTTAAAAGGACCCTAATTGGTGTTTACCCAGCAGGTGGTGCTTATGATGATTCTAGCTTCAAGTCACTTGGAAACAGTGACGGTCTAGGAGGTGCTGGTATAACTCCAGTAGTCTCTGCTTCTCTTATGCATTTCTTAGATGCAGAAGTAGCAGTTATGACAGGTAATGACCCCACTACTTCAACTTTAGAAGGTATTAAAGCTAACTTGAATAAAGTTGATGATATATCTGGAGCTCCTTCAATGGATCAGGCACTTATTGAAGCATATATTGCAGCTTTTTCTGTAGACTGGACATTTGCAAGTTCTTTGGATGCAAAGCTTGAACTTTGGGCTGAAGAATTCTTTAAGACTCAAAGAGGTAACGGAACTGATGCTTATAATTCATACAGAAGAAATGGATATCCTAAAAATCTTCAACCTATGGTTGAACCAAACCCAGGACCATTTCCTTTGTCGATGTGGTATCCACAGAACTATGCAGCAAACAACTCTAATGTAACTCAGAAATCTGATTTAACATCAAGAGTATTTTGGAATACTAACGGACCAACGGTCGACTAAATTAAATTATCATGAAAAAATTATTTATATATCTTAGTTTAATTACTCTTATAGTATCTTGTTCAAAAGAATTTTCCTCGGATGAATATGGTGGCTATGAAATGTTGACTGACTACATGTTAAATGAGTATACTCAAGGAGCTGCTTTAAGAACAATCTCTGAAATAGGAGAATATCAAGCATCTAGTCCTGTAACTTCAATAAAAAAATGGGTTTTAGAAACTCATGATTCGGAAGAGGGAGGTTTAACTGATAATGTTGAAATGTATATTTCATACAATGGATCATTCTCAGGACAAACTTCAATACAAGAGAAATTATATAAAACTATAAATAAAGCTGATATGTATATTGGAGATGTAGGTTTACCTAGATTTGAGGTTTCACTTTCATTATCTGATGCTTTAGCTTTTATGGATAAAACTAATTTTGGTGGTGGTGATATTGTTAATGTAAGATTTGTGTTAAACCTAACTGATGGTAGATCTTTTTCTAGATCTTCTGTGACTGGTTCAATGACAGGAGTTTACTTTAAATCACCTTTCCTCTACCCTCTTATTATTGGATGTGAATTACCTGCAGGTGAAGTTGATGCTCAAGCAGGTACTTACACTATATCTGCTACAGACTCCTATGGTGATGGATGGACTACAGGTGAATCATTAACTGTAACTATTGATGGAAAGCTTTACCGCTTCGGATCATACGTGCCAGAAAGTGGATGGAATAGTACTCTAGCTAATACTGGAAATGATTTTGTCGATGGAGATTCTTATGTATGGACATTTGAAGTACCTGAAGGTGCAAAAAAAATGACTTGGGCATATGAGTCTGGCTACTATGATGATGAAGTTGGATTTAGCATTAGTTTTACTAATACAAATGGTAAAACTCAGTCAGTTGTTTCTTACGGTAATTATCCTAATGGAACTAGTGCAGACATAAGAACTGTTAAGCCTCTATCTGGGATGAGTATTTGCTTTTAATTAACAAATAAGATTTAAAATTTAAAAAGAGGTTTTTTTAATAAGCCTCTTTTTTTTTAAATAATAATTATAAGATTAATCTGTAGTAATTTTTGAAGTACTAAGACGAAAAAAATTATTTATCTAAAAAACGTAATTTAGTAAAAAATTAGGTTTGCCTTTTACTAAAAGCTCATTAACACTTTCTATAATTGTTATTTATTTTCTTATAAGTAGCTGTAGTACAAATATTTATGATAATTTTGAAGATCCTATCCTTGTTAAGAATATCTTTGAAGTAAATGATAGCATAGTTAAGAGAAACCCTGTTAGTCTTCTAATTCAACCATCTCCGATTAACAAATTTCTTGGATACCCTCTGGGTCTTGCAATAAATAATCTTGGAAGTCAGAATCCAGATGAAAAATTTGCTGATTGGCTAAAAAAAAATAATAGAGAAAGTCGCTTAAAAAAACTTATTTCTCAAAAACAGATTACTCAACTTAAGAACTATAATAAATCATTTAATAATTTTTTAAAAGAACTTGGTCAAGAACCTGTAACACTCTCAGACATTAATTTCAGTGACAATATTAGAAGACTTAAACAATTTTATAATAATCAAGGATATTTTGATTCAGAAATAAACTATAATACCGCAATTAATAATAACCAAGCACAAGTTAAGTATAGAGTAAAGACTAATGATAGGTATTTACTAGATTCAATAATAGTAAATGTTCAGTCCAAAGATTTAGATTCTTTATATAAAGCAAATATTGGGAATAGTATTTTAAAAGAAGGAGAGTATTTTTCAATTAATAAACTTCTTTTAGAAAGAGAGAGAATTTTTTCTTTATTTAAAAATAACGGTGTTTATAACTTTCAACAAAGAAGTATAAGTTATAACGTTTTAATTGACAGTACTGGTATTATAAAGAATATACCAATTATACTTAAAATATCTAATCCGAATTTGAATGATAGTTATAAAATTAAAAGGATTAATAAGATTAATTTATATGTAGAGTCTTTAGATGAGTTATCAAATATTGAGTCATATACTGATTCAATAAATTATAACGGTATAAATATTTTCTCTAAGGGTAGTTTAAATTATTCTCCAAGATCAATAACTGAACCTATCTTTTTTAAAAAGGGACAACATTACAGCGAGGATAATAAAATTTTGACATCAAGATATTTTTCTAATCTGGGAAATTTTAAATACCCTAGAATTATTTTTGAAGAGAAAGATAATTCATTGATATCTTCAATATATCTTCTACCTAGAAACAGATTTAGT
>CENU01050696.1_pt1 | contig 17474 bp, 15 predicted proteins | sample 361331 | NCBI WGS metagenome assembly CENU01 (sample SAMEA2619766, study PRJEB7988) | marine metagenome | isolation source: saline water (ENVO:00002010), including | reverse complement strand
CTCTATGCCGAGATCGAGATTGTCAGCCGCGGCAACGGCAACAAGAATCTTCCCTATCTGATCGGCGAGTTTGCCTCGAACAATATTGGCGCTGCCAGCGCGACCGGCATCATGGCAGTGGTTCTGGCGAACATCGTGGCGATTTTCCTTCTTCGCATCATCGGCAAGAGCCTGATGGATTGAGGAGGAGAGCGCCATGAACCAGAAAACAATCTTTGCCCGTTTCATTCGCCCGTCCCTTGCCTGGGCCGTCGCCATCCTGTTCTTTTTCCCGATCTTCTGGATGGTGTTCACAAGCTTCAAGACCGATGCCGACGCCGTGAAGCCGGAATTCCTGTTCCTGTTCACACCGACCATCGAGAACTATGTGAACATGACCGAGAACTATGACTATTGGCGGTTTGCCGTGAATTCGGTCATCACCTCGGTCTTTGCGACCTTGCTGACGCTGGTGGTCGGCGTGCCCGCGGCCTATGCGATGGCGTTTGATCCAAGCCGCCACACCAAGGACATCCTTGTCTGGATGCTGTCGACGAAAATGCTTCCGGCGGCGGCGGTCCTGTATCCGATGACTTTCCTGACCAAGAATTTTCTTGGCATCTTCGACACGCATTTCCTGATCATCGTCGTTCTCAGCCTGATCAACCTGCCGATCGTCATCTGGATGCTGTTCACCTACTTCAAGGAAGTTCCGAAGGAGATCATCGAAGCCGGCAAGATGGACGGGGTCAGCACCTGGGGCGAGATCAAGGATATCGTGCTGCCGCTTGCCTGGGGAGGGCTGGCCTCGACCGCGTTGCTGTGCTTCATCTTCTGCTGGAACGAAGCCTACTGGACGGTCCGTCTGACCACCACCGATGCCGCAACCCTGTCAAAGCTGATCGAGGGCAACCGGGCACCGGAAGGTCTGTTCTTCGGGCGTCTGTCGGCTGTATCGACTGCCGCTGTTGGCCCGATTGTCGTTCTTGGCTGGTTCTGTCAGAAGCAGCTTGTCCGCGGCCTGACGTTCGGAGCAGTGAAATGAGTTTCGACGCGGCACCGACAGATCTTGCCGGCAAGACCTGCCTTGTCACCGGTGCCAATGGTGGCATCGGCATGGCGACGGCTGAGCATTTTGCGGCCTGCGGTGCCCGTGTTCTGACCACCGACCTTGGTGACAGCTTTGCCGGCGACTGCGAGGCGACGCACCGTGGCTTCGACCTGACGTGTGACGAGGGGCTGTCCGCCCTGTGCGACTGGATCGCGTCCGAGACGCCCGACGTGCTGTTCAACAATGCGGCGCTGTTCGATATGGGGTCGGTGCTGCAGGCCGATCTGGCGCAGTATGACAGGCTGTTCGCGGTGAATGTACGCGCCATGTATGCGGTGATGCAGGCAGCATCCAAGGCCCTTGTCGAGGCGGGTCGCGAAGGGTCCCTGATCAATATGGCAAGCCAGGCAGGCCATCGCGGCGAGGCGCTGGTCGCGCATTACTGCGCCACCAAGGCGGCGGTGATCAGCTATACGCAGTCGGCGGCGCTGGCGCTTGCCGCGCACAGGATCCGGGTCAATGCGATCTCGCCCGGCGTGATCGACACGCCGATGTGGAAGACGGTGGACTCGCTGTTTGCCACATTCGAGAACAAGGAGATCGGTCAGAAAAAGCGTGAGGTTGGTGAGGCCGTGCCGCTTGGCTATATGGGCCGGCCCTTTGAAGTGGCGCGGGTTGCGGTGTTCCTTGCCGGCGCACAGTCACAATACATCACGGCGCAGACGATCAGCGTCGATGGCGGCAATGTGCTGAGGTAGGGACATGTCGATCATCACGCCGGAAATTGAATATGTCGACCGCTCTACCGAGAGCATCCGCTATCTCGAGCATGGCTGGCCAAGCAATCTGTGCCGCTGGCATTCGCATCGCGAATTCGAGCTTCACTTTATTGTCGATACCCGCGGCAAGGCCTTTGTCGGCGACTATATCGGCGAGTTCGGTCCTGGATCGCTGTTCCTGACCGGCCCCTACCTTCCGCATAACTGGGTGTCCGACGAGGTGCTGTCGCAAAAGGTGGTGGTCCGCGACATGCTGGTGCAGTTCGATGAGGAAAGCATCGCGAAGATGACCGAGGCATTCCCCGAATTCGAGGAATTGCGGGAGATGTTCGATCTTGCCGGGTCCGGCATCGAGTTCCATGGTTTCGATCCGGAGCTTGCCCAGCAGAGCCTTGCCGCCATTCGCGACCATACAGGTCTCGACAGGATCATGGCCTTCATGAAGCTGCTTGCCGATATCAACAAGCATGCGGAAAAGCGGCAATTGTCGGTTGTGGCGGTGACGCAGCCCGAGGACAGCAACAAGCACAGCCGCATTGCCGCTGTGGTCGATCATATCACCCGCAATTTCACCGACGATATCTCGCTGGAGTCGGCTGCCCAGCTTGCCTGTATGAGCCCGGCGGCCTTTTCGCGGAATTTCCACAAGATCACTGGCAACAGGTTCCTTGAATTCCTCAACAGGGTGCGGGTCGGGCAGGCATGCTCAATGCTCTATGCCACCGATCATCCGGTATCGATGATCTGTTACGAGGTCGGGTTCCAGAACCTTGCCAATTTCAACCGCAACTTCATGAAGATGAAGAATATGACGCCGACAGCCTATCGTGCGCTGGCGCGGGTAGAGCTGGTCAAGAAGGAGGCGGCGTCTTCATGATCAGCATGGGTTCACCGGCGATGTTCGCCACCGAATATGATCGCGATGACTGCCACATCGGCATCGTGCATGTTGGCTATGGCGCCTTTCACCGGGCGCATCAGGCTGTCTATATCGATGATTATATGGCGCGCACCGGCGATCTGAGCTGGGGGATTGCGGCGGTGAATCTGCGTGCTTCGGAATCCGGCGCCTTTGCAGAGGCCGCTGCCGCAGACGATGGATACCTTCTGAAATACACCGGAACCTCGGCGCCGACCGCCTGGCGCATGGTGCGCCCGCACCTGACCTTCGCTGACTGGTCACAGGATGCTGAAACAGCCGAAGCGCTGGTTGCGCTGGACAGTGTAAACGCCATCACCATCACGGTGACAGAGAGCGGCTATTATCTTGATGATGCCGGCCGCCTGAACACCGGTGATCCGGTGATTGCCGAAGAGATTGCAGGCGGTCCGCGCCATAGCATCTTCGGTTATCTGGCGTCAGCGCTCAAACGCCGCCATCAGGCGGGTGGCAGGCCGATTTCCATCCTGTGCTGTGACAATATCCGTGGCAACGGCAAGATGCTGCGGCGCTCCATGCTTGCCTGGCTGAATGCTGCCGGTGAGGCCGAGCTTTCGGCCTGGGTGGCGGATCACGTCACCTTCCCCTGTTCGATGGTCGACAGGATCACGCCGCGCACGACGCCAGCGCTGATTGACGAGGCCGAGGCGCTGTTCCCGGGAAAGGCGCACAGCCCCATCCACAGCGAGGATTACATCCAGTGGGTGCTGGAGGACAATTTTGCGTCCTCGATGCCTGATCTGACCCGTGCCGGTGTCGAGATTGTCAAGGATGTCGATCCCTATGAGGAAGCCAAGATCCGGATCCTGAATGGCGGTCATACGGGGCTTGCCTATTTGGGGGCACTTGCCGGCCACGCGACCTTTGACGAGGCGATGCGCGATGCCGATCTCCGCCGGCATTTTGACAAGCTTGAGACGCAAGAAGTGCTTCCCGGCCTCCAGCTCGAACTGCCGTTCGACCGCGCCTCCTATTGCCTTCGCGTTGCCGAACGGTTTGCCAATGAAGCCATCGCCGACGCGCTGGAGCGCATCTGCATGGACGGATTTGCGAAATTCCCGATCTTCATCAGGCCGACAATCGAGGGCTGTCTGGCGCAGGGTATTACCCCGCGACACAGCTACGAATCGATTGCCAGCTGGTATGTCTATGCGCGCCGCTCTGCAGCACAGCAGACCAGCATTCCCTATCACGAACCCAACTGGCCCCTTCTTGCTCCGATGCTGGAGCCGGGATGTGAAGCCAACTTTGCCGCCTCGTCATTGCTGTGGGGTGACCTGCCTGACAGATATCCGGGCTTTGTGGACGGCATTGTGAACTCAATTGAGGAGATGGACAGGACATGGCCAGCGTAACCCTTCAGGGCGTTCTGAAGTCCTATGCCGATGTCGAGGTGATTCACGACGTCAATCTCGAGATTGAGGACGGTGAATTCGTCGTGTTTGTCGGGCCGTCGGGATGTGGCAAATCCACATTGCTGCGGATGATTGCCGGGCTTGAGGATATTTCCGGTGGCGAGATCAGCATCGGTGAGACGGTTGTCAACGAGGTGGCGCCGTCAAAGCGTGGTGTGGCGATGGTGTTCCAGACCTACGCTCTTTATCCGCATATGACGGTCTACAAGAACATGGCATTCGGTCTGAAGCAGGCGAAGCTTCCGGCGCCGGAAATCGACAAGCGCGTGCGCGGTGCCGCCGAGGCGCTGCACATCACCGATTATCTTGATCGCACACCAAAGGCGCTTTCCGGTGGCCAGCGCCAGCGTGTTGCCATTGGCCGGGCGATTGTCCGCGAGCCTGAAGTGTTCCTGTTCGATGAGCCGCTTTCAAATCTCGATGCTGCGCTTCGGGTGAATACGCGTCTTGAAATTGCGCGGCTTCACCAGCGTCTTGGCGCCACCATGGTCTATGTCACGCATGACCAGGTCGAGGCGATGACCCTCGCCGACAAGATCGTCGTGCTTCGTGACGGGCGGATCGAGCAGGTGGGTAGCCCGATCGATCTCTACGAGAATCCGCAGAACACCTTCGTGGCGCAGTTCATCGGATCACCGAAGATGAATTTCATGACGGCAAAGACGCTTGCTGGCGATGTGGCGGGCTCCCTCGGTATTTCGGCCAAGGCTGACGACACCATCGGCATCCGTCCCGAGCATTTCCGCACGACGACCGCTGCCAAGGCACTTGTGTCGGCAACGCTTGAGCTTGTCGAGAACCTTGGTGAGTACGCGCTGGTCCATCTGCTGACCGAAGCTGGCGACGAAATCATCGTGAAGATGGACACGCCGCCGCAACAGGCGGCAGGCGAGATGATCCACCTGACCACCGACAAGGCCAGCCTCCACCAGTTCGACGGAAAGACCGGCAAAAGCCTGGCCTGAGGGTAATCTTTGCCGGCGGCAAGCCTAGTCCGGTTTGATTCGCTTCAGCGGGCGGCCGCCGATGCCAAGCGCCAGGATCACCACAATCTCACCGGCATGCGGGGCATCCGGCAGGCAGATTTCGGCAGCGTCCATATGGTCGAATTCCCAGATGCTGTGCTTGCTTGTCAGCGGCACCGCCAGCGTGGCGCCGGGACCGCCCATTTTCTTTGTCGAGGGGATGATCTCGGTGGCATCGCCAAGCGCCCCGCGTACCGGCGCCCCAAAACGCGGATGGATCAGCGCCGCCGCATGCTCGATCTCGCCGTCAACGCCGACAATGGCACCCTTGCCGTAGGACTGCACGTCATCCGGCGCGGCGCCAAGTGCGGCAAGGCCGCTGGCCACCAGCTGTGCCGAAATGTCGGCCCCGATATCCTTCAGAATATCGAGATCACCATCCGCCACCCCGGCAAGCGGGTTGGTGATAACAGCGGCAATCACGCATTTGCGGCTTGGCGTGGCGAGTGCCTTTCCGGCCTCGCGGTGAATGTCCTCGACGGACGTGATCATCTTCCGGATTTCAGCTGTTCTCTGCATGGCGATGTGTCCTCACACTGAAAGGGATGCGACCGACAGTGTGTCAAAAACAGGCGGTCAGCGGAAGCGGTAGCAAGGCTGGTCCTGTCAAAAATTTTATCAAATGGTAAAAAATTATGGACAAAGCTGATTTATCCGGCATTCTTTTATTCATTGGCAAAGGCCTGTAGCGGCAACATACCGCGACGTGGGAGGTCCACGTCATAGCGCAGGCGGCGCCGAGGCGCGCCGGACTGTCACGGGCCTGATTGTTCACCTTCTGTGAGCGGAGGCGCACATGGTCGACAGATATCTTGAAGATGGCATCATCGAGGGCCGTCTTGATGACGAGGCTTATGAACAGAATTTTGCGGATGCCCATCCGCCGCTGGACCAGCATGAGGCGGCGGTGGCGGCGGATCGATGCTATTTCTGCTACGACGCGCCCTGCGTGACAGCCTGTCCGACAGCGATCGACATTCCCAAATTCATCCGGCAGATCTCGACCGGCAATCTGGACGGGTCGGCCCGCACGATCTTCGAGCAGAACATTCTTGGCGGCATGTGCGCGCGGGTCTGTCCGACAGAGACGCTGTGCGAGCAGGCCTGTGTCCGTGAGACCGCCGAGGGCAAGCCTGTGCAGATCGGTCTTTTGCAGCGCCACGCAACCGATCACGCGATGCAGAAAGGGGCGCAGTATTTCGAGCGCGCCGCTGAGACGGGCAAGAGTGTGGCCGTTGTTGGCGCCGGCCCGGCCGGGCTGGCCTGTGCACACCGGCTTGCGATGAAGGGGCACAAGGTTGTTGTGCATGATTCCAACCCGAAAGCGGGTGGTCTGAATGAATATGGGATCGCGACCTACAAGTCGGTCGACCAGTTCGCACAGCATGAGGTTGATTATGTCACCGCCATTGGCGGCATTTCCATTGTGAATGACAGCCGCCTTGGCGCGGGGCTCACCATCGACGGGCTTCTGGCCGACCATGACGCTGTCTTTCTTGGTATCGGTCTTGGCGGGGTGAACGCCCTTGGCGTTGACGGTGATGCTGACGATGCCGGCACCAATGCCGTGGATTTCATCGCCGGGCTTCGCCAGGCGGACAGCTTTGCCACGGTACCGGTCGGTCGGCGCGTGATGGTGATTGGCGGGGGTATGACCGCCATTGATGTCGCCACCCAGGCTCGTCTTCTTGGTGCGCAGGAGGTGACCATCGCCTATCGCCGTGGCCAGGAGAACATGAACGCCTCCTCGGCGGAGCAGGACCAGTCATCTTCCAAGGGCGTTGCCATCCGTCACTGGATGCAGCCGTCGGCAGTGACAAAGACCGCGTCCGGCAGCCTTGCGGTGAAGATGGAATTCACCGCGATGTCAGGCGGCAAGCTTGCCGGCACCGGCAAGTTCCAGACTTTCGAGGTCGACCAGCTGTTCACCGCCATTGGCCAGACTCTCGCCTCCGGCGACGAGATTGGCTCGATCGTTGTGGAGAAGGGCCGCATTCAGGTGAATGACGAGCTCCAAACATCAAACCCGTCGGTCTGGGCCGGAGGCGACTGTGTTGCCGCCGGCGAGGACCTGACCGTCACCGCCGTGGCACAGGGACGTGACGCGGCAGAATCCATTCATGCGGCTCTGACCGCCTGAGCGAAGCGCAAGGGAGAACGCAATGGCTGACCTGAGACATGACTTCGTAGGTATCAAATCCCCGAACCCCTTCTGGCTGGCTTCGGCCCCGCCGACCGACAAGGAATATAATGTTGTGCGGGCCTTCAAGGCTGGCTGGGGCGGTGTTGTCTGGAAAACGCTTGGCCTTGATCCGCATATCGTCAATGTCGGCGGTCCGCGCTACGGCGCGATCTGGGGCGCTGACAGGCGGCTTCTTGGCCTCAACAATATCGAGCTGATAACCGATCGCCCTCTGGATGTGAATCTGCAGGAGATCAAGTCGGTGAAGAAGGCCTTTCCCGATCGCGCCCTGATCACCAGCCTGATGGTGCCCTGTGAGGAACCCTGCTGGGAGGGCATCCTGCGCCAGGTCGAGGACACTGAATGTGATGGCGTCGAGCTGAATTTCGGATGCCCGCACGGCATGTCGGAGCGCGGCATGGGCGCGGCAGTCGGGCAGGTTCCCGAATATATCGAGATGGTCACGCGCTGGGCCAAGGCGAAAACCCGCATGCCGGTGATTGTGAAGCTGACGCCGAACATCACCGATGTGCGCTATCCGGCCCGCGCCGCCAAGGCTGGCGGGGCGGACGCGGTTTCGCTGATCAACACCATCAGTTCCATTGTCTCGGTCGATCTCGACCAATTCGCACCGCAACCCACCATCGATGGCAAGGGAACGCATGGCGGCTATTGCGGCCCGGCGGTGAAGCCGATCGCGCTGAACATGGTGGCCGCCATCGCCCGCGACCCGGAAACGGCGGACCTGCCGATTTCCGGTATTGGCGGTGTGACCACCTGGCGTGACGCGGCCGAGTTCATCACGCTTGGCGCAGCCAATGTGCAGATCTGCACCGCCGCCATGACATACGGGTTCAAGATCATCGAGGAGCTTGTCGAGGGTCTGGAGCAGTGGATGGACAGCGCCGGCCATGCGAATCTTGCTTCGATCCAGGGCCGTGCGGTGCCGAATGTCACCGAGTGGCAGTATCTGAACCTGAACTATACCGCCAAGGCGCGAATCGATCAGGACAGCTGCATCAAATGCGGCCGGTGCCACATCGCCTGCGAGGACACCTCGCACCAAGCAATCACCAATATGGTGGATGGCGAACGCCGTTTCGAGGTGATCGACGAGGAATGCGTCGGCTGCAACCTGTGCGTCAATGTCTGTCCGGTCGAGAACTGCATCACCATGGAGCAGCTTCCTGCCGGCAATCTGGACAAGCGCACCGGCAAGGATGTGCCGTCAGAATATAGCAACTGGACGCAGCATCCGAACAATCCGATGCGTGAGGTGGCCGAATAGGCTGGTGTTCCGCGCGGGCCGGTCTGGTCAGCCCTCTGTCCCCGGGGCGACCAGCCGGCCAAGGAACAGCGTCTCCAGCATACGGGCCGCCTCGTCGTAATAGCTGACATCCCCCGGAACAAGGCCCAGCACATGGCGTACCTGAACGCTGAAATCAGCGTAATGCTGCGTTGTCGACCAGATGGCGAACAGCAAATGGCGCGGATCACAGGGGGCAAGCTGCCCGTCATCGATCCAGCTCTGCAGGATGGCGGCCTTTTCATCGACAAGCTGTTTCAGTTCGGTCTGCAGAAAGCCGGCGATATGCGGTGCGCCGGCGAGGATTTCGTTGGCAAAGAGCCGTGATTCGCGCGGAAACTCGCGCGAGGATTCAAGCTTGCGCCTGATGTAGGAACCGATCTCTGTCGCCGGTGATCCCTGCGGACTGATCTCGCGAAGCGGGGCAAGCCAGATGTCGAGAAGATCGGTCAGAAGCGCAATGTGGATCTCTTCCTTGCTCTTGAAATAATAGAGAAGGTTCGGCTTTGACATGTCAGCCGCGCCGGCGATCCTGTCGAGGGTCGCGCCATGAAAGCCTTTTTCCGAGAACACCTCCAGCGCGGCCTGCAAAATGCGGGCTTCATTTTCCTGCTGGATGCGCGTTTTGGCGCGTGCCGGTGCGGTGCTTGCAACCCTAGTCATGCTATTCGACATGTCCCCCGAAATCCCGCTGCTGTTTTTTGCGGCACAGACATCCTAAGAGATTTGACCAAACGGTAAAAATGATATTTCATAAATCGCTGACCGGATGTTGATCCGGGCCGCAGGGTGCCCAGCCGGTCATCGGCGCGACATGCCTTCAAAGGGTGTGCGCGGCAATGGATATGGAGAGTGCCACCATGCCAGACAGTGCGAACCTTCAGCCGAATGATCTTCGGGCCTTCTGGATGCCCTTTACCGCGAACCGGCATTTCAAGTCGAATCCGCGGATGCTGGTCAGTGCCAAGGACATGCATTACACCACAGTCGATGGCCGCCAGATTCTGGATGGCACGGCTGGCCTGTGGTGCGTGAATGCCGGCCATGCCCGGCCAAAGATCGTCAAGGCCGTCCAGGACCAGGTGGCACAGCTGGATTATGCGCCGGCCTTCCAGATGGGACATCCAAAGGCGTTCGAGCTCGCCAACCGGCTTGTCGACATTACGCCCGAGGGGATGAATTACTGTTTCTACACAAATTCCGGATCCGAATCGGTGGAAACCGCGCTGAAGATGGCAATTGCCTACCAGCGGGTGCGCGGCGAGGCCAGCCGGACAAGACTGATTGGCCGTGAGCGCGGCTATCACGGGGTGAATTTCGGGGGCATCTCGGTGGGGGGCATTGTCGCCAACCGCAAGATGTTCGGCACCTTGCTGTCAGGTGTCGACCACATGCCGCACACGCATGATCTGTCGCGCAATGCCTTTTCACGGGGCGAACCGGAGCATGGTGCCGAGCTTGCCGATGAGCTGGAGCGGATCGCGACACTTCATGACCCGTCGACCATTGCCGCGGTGATCGTTGAGCCGGTGGCCGGATCGACAGGCGTTCTGGTCCCGCCGAAGGGGTATCTGAAGCGGCTTCGCGAAATCTGTGACAAGCACGGGTTTCTTTTGATCTTTGACGAGGTGATCACCGGTTACGGGCGTCTTGGCACACCCTTTGCCGCCGATTATTTCGATGTAAAGCCTGACATCATCACCACCGCCAAGGGGCTGACCAGCGGGGTGATCCCGATGGGCGCGGTGTTTGTCCGCGACGAGATCCATGACGCCTTCATGAACGGTCCGGAACAGCTGATCGAGTTCTTCCACGGCTATACCTATTCCGGCAATCCGGTGGCTGCTGCAGCGGCGCTTGGCACCCTCGACACCTATCAGGAGGAAGGGCTGCTGACGCGGGCGTCCGACCTCGCCCAATATTGGGAGGACAGTCTGCACAGCCTTGCCGACCATCCCTATGTGATCGACATCCGCAATATCGGCCTGATCGGCGCGATCGAACTGCAGCCGATCGAGGGCGCACCGACAAAACGGGCCTTCTCGGCTTTCCTGAAGGCCTTCGAGAAGGGGCATATGATCCGCACAACCGGCGACATCATCGCGCTGTCACCGCCGCTGATCATCACGCGCGAGCAGATTGACGAGTTGATCGGCACCGTGGGTGAGGTGTTGAAGTCGCTGTAGGCTGATCGGGCTGGGCAGCAGGACAGACAGAAGAGGTACAGGCAATGGCATCCGACATGAATACCGAGATGATGGACCAGCGCGGCAAGAATTTCCGGATCAATGGCGACCGCCTCTGGGACGCGCTGATGGAGATGGCGAAGATCGGCCCGGGTGTTGCCGGTGGCAACAACCGCCAGACCCTGACCGACGAGGATGCCGAAGGGCGCCGGCTGTACCAGTCATGGTGCGAGGCCGAAGGTCTGGAAATGGGTCTCGACAAGATGGGCACCATGTTTGCCCGCCGCGAGGGCACCGACCCGTCGCTGCCGCCGGTGATGGTGGGAAGCCATCTCGATACGCAGCCGACCGGTGGAAAATATGACGGAGTCCTGGGCGTGCTGGCCGGGCTGGAAATCATCCGCACCCTGAACGAGACCGGCATCAGGACCCGCCACCCGATCGAGGTGGTCAACTGGACCAATGAGGAAGGCACCCGCTTTTCCCCGCCGATGATGGCTTCCGGCGTGTTCGCCGGCGTGCACACGCTGGACTGGGCCTATGGCCGCACCGATGCCGGCGGCAAGACCGTTGGCGGCGAGCTCGAGCGGATCGGCTGGATCGGTGATGAAGAGGTTGGCGCGCGCAAGCTTGCCGCCTTTTTTGAGCTTCATATCGAGCAGGGGCCGATCCTTGAGGATGAGAACATCGATATCGGTGTGGTCACCCATGGACAGGGGCTGAACTGGCTGCAGGTCACGCTCACCGGCAAGGAGGCGCATACCGGCTCCACCCCGATGCCAAAGCGCGTCAATGCCGGCCTTGGGATGGCGCGCATCACCCAGCTTGTCGACGAGATTGCCTGGTCGCATGCGCCGCTGGCCGTTGGTGCTGTCGGCCATTGCGATGTCTATCCGAACTCGCGCAACATCATTCCGGGCAAGGTTGTCTTCACCGTCGATTTGCGCCATCCGAAGCAGCAGGTGATCGATGACATGGAAGCCCGGCTTCGCGCTGGCGCGGCCGAAATCTGCAAGGAGATCGGCCTCGAGATGGAGATCGAACAAGCCGGCAAGTTCGACCCGGTCGAATTCGATGATGGCTGTGTCGGGGCGATCCGGCGCGCGGCGCAGCGGCTTGGCTACTCGCATCGCGATATCGTGTCGGGTGCCGGCCATGATGCCTGCTGGATCAACCGCGTCGCGCCGACCGCGATGATCATGTGCCCCTGTGTCGACGGTCTGTCGCACAATGAGGCAGAGGACATAACAAAAGACTGGGCGACCGCGGGCGCCGACGTGCTGTTCCATGCCGTCGTCGAAACCGCCGGAATCGTCGACGATTAAATCAGGGAGAAACGCCATGAGCACGGTTATCAAAGACGGCACCATCGTCACCGCAGACCGCACCTACAAAGCCGATGTGCTGGTCGAGAACGGAAAGATCACGAAGATCGGCGAAGGGGTGAGTGGCAACGAGACGCTCGACGCCACCGGATGCTATGTGATGCCGGGCGGCATCGACCCGCATACCCATCTCGAGATGCCTTTCATGGGCACCTACTCGACCGATGATTTCGAGTCCGGCACCCGCGCCGCCCTGTCCGGCGGCACCACCATGGTGGTTGATTTCTGCCTGCCGGCCCCGGACCAGTCGCTGCTGACGGCGATTCAGGCCTGGGACAACAAATCGACCCGCGCCACCACCGACTATTCCTTCCATATGGCGATCACCTGGTGGGGCGAGCAGGTCTTCAACGAGATGCCGGAAGTGGTCTCCAAGGGCATCAACACCTTCAAGCATTTCATGGCCTACAAGGGCGCGCTGATGGTGGATGATGACGAGATGTATGCCAGCTTCCAGCGCTGTGCCGAGCTTGGCGCGATGCCGCTTGTCCATGCCGAGAACGGCGATGTCGTTGCCCAGCTGCAGGCAAAGCTGATGGAGGAAAGCAACAACGGGCCAGAGGCACATGCCTATTCACGTCCGCCCGAAGTCGAGGGTGAGGCCACCAACCGCGCGATCATGATTGCCGACATGGCCGGCGTGCCGCTCTATGTCGTCCACGTGTCCTGCGAACAGGCACATGAAGCCATCCGCCGCGCCCGCCAGAAGGGCATGCGGGTCTTTGGCGAGCCGCTGATCCAGCATCTGCTGCTTGACGAGAGTGAGTATGCGCATCCGAACTGGGATCATGCGGCGCAGCGGGTGATGTCGCCGCCGTTCCGGAACAAGCTGCATCAGGACAGCCTGTGGGCCGGCCTCCAGGCAGGCAGCCTGCAGGTTGTGGCAACCGACCATTGCGCCTTTACCACAGCGCAGAAGCGCACCGGTATCGGGGACTTCACGAAGATTCCGAATGGAACCGGCGGACTTGAGGACCGGATGCCGCTGCTCTGGACCTATGGTGTCGAGACAGGCCGCCTGACGATGAATGAATTTGTCGCGGCGACCTCGACCAACATCGCCAAGGCGCTGAATCTCTATCCGCGGAAAGGCGCCATCCTCGAGGGGGCCGACGCCGACATCGTCGTTGTCGATCCAGCCCGCGAGAAGACCATCACTCATACCGCGCAGCAATCCGCCATCGACTACAACGTCTTCGAGGGCTTCAAGGTCAAGGGGCTGCCGCGCTTCACCATGACGAGGGGCTATGTTGCCATTCAGGAGAACGAGGTGAAGACCCGCGAGGGCCACGGCCAGTTCGTGCCGCGTGAACCCTTCGCCGCGCCAAACAAGGCGCTGTCGCAATGGAAGGCTCTGACCGCACCGCGCGCCGTGGTGCGTGATCCGGCCAACATGCCGGCGGGAGTCTGATGACCAGCAAGACGACCAGAAGCAAGGTCATTGAAGCCGAAAAACTCGGCCTGACATTCGATGCGAATGACGGGCCGGTTCACGCGCTGAAAGATGTCGATCTTGCCATTGAGAAGGGTGACTTCGTGTCCTTCATCGGGCCGTCCGGATGTGGCAAGACCACGCTGCTGCGTGTGATTGCCGATCTCGAGCACCCGACGGCGGGGTCGATTACCGTGAACGGCATGACGCCGGAACAGGCGCGGCTGGAACGTGCCTATGGCTATGTCTTTCAGGCTCCGGCTCTGCTGGCCTGGCGCACCATCGAGCGCAATATCGGCCTGCCGCTGGAAATCATGGGGCTGAGCGCAGCGGAAAAGGCCGACAGGGTGGCCCGGACGCTGGAGCTTGTCGGGCTTGACGGGTTCGGGCGGAAATTCCCCTGGCAGCTGTCCGGGGGCATGCAGCAGCGCGCCTCCATCGCGCGGGCGCTGGCCTTTGATGCAGACCTGTTGCTGATGGATGAGCCGTTCGGTGCGCTTGACGAGATTGTCCGTGACCATCTGAACGAGCAGCTTCTGCAGCTGTGGAAGAAGACCGGCAAGACCATCTGCTTTGTCACCCATTCGATTCCCGAGGCTGTCTATCTGTCAAACAAGATCGTGGTGATGTCGCCGCGCCCCGGCCGGGTGACGGACATCATCGAGTCCGACCTTCCCGCAGAGCGGCCACTCGATATTCGCGAATCGAAGCGCTTCCTCGAAATCGCCCAGCGGGTCCGCACCGGTCTTCGTGAGGGGCATTCCTATGAATAGGCACCTGACGGCATGGCTGTTGCCCGGTCACATGCAAAGCAGGCGGGATTGATATGATCAGCGCGCTGTCACGGGTGTTCCCGATCGCCACCGTGGTGGCCGCGATCATGGTCGTCTGGTACGGCTTCACCGTCTATCTGAATTCCCCCTGGCAGATCGACCGGTACGAGAAGGCCGGCATCGAATGGCAGATGGGGGACCTTGTTCGCGATACGATGGCGCATGATCGGCCGGTCTTGCCGGCACCACACCAGATTGCCATCGAAATCTGGAAGACCACGGTGGAAAAGAAGATCACCTCGAAACGGTCCCTGATCTTCCATGGCAGCGTGACCCTGTCCTCGACGCTTCTCGGGTTTGCCATGGGAACGATCCTCGGCATCGGTCTTGCCGTCTCCATCGTCGAGAACCGTGCCATGGACAAATCGCTGATGCCCTGGATCATCACCAGCCAGACAATTCCGATCCTAGCCATTGCCCCGATGATCATCGTGGTTCTGAACGCGGTCGGCCTGTCCGGGCTTGTGCCAAAGGCGATGATCTCTACCTATCTCAGCTTCTTTCCGGTTGTCGTCGGCATGGTCAAGGGGCTTCGCAGCCCGGACCCGATGCATATCGACCTGATGCGCACCTATAATTCCTCGCGGCTGCATATGTTCTGGAAGCTGCGGCTTCCGGCGTCGGTGCCGTTCCTGTTTGCCTCGATGAAGGTGGCGATCGCCATCAGCCTTGTCGGCGCCATTGTCGGCGAATTGCCGACCGGCGCGGTGGCCGGGCTTGGTGCGCGGTTGCTGGCAGGCTCCTATTATGGCCAGACCATCCAGATCTGGTCGGCGCTGATTTCGGCGGCCTGTATGGCGGCCATCCTTGTTACCATTGTCAGTGTGATCAGCCATGTGACGCTGAAGCGTATGGGGCTGCGGGCATGACCGGGTTCCAGCGCACCATTGCCAGTCTTGGCGGGGCGGCCGGCCTTGCAGCGATGGTTCTTGCCATCACCGATCTTGGCACATCCGGCATCGGGCTGATCCTTGGTGGCATCCTTCTGGCCGGTGTCGGGCTTCGTCACCGCACCGGGGTCATGCCACAGGCACGCCTTGACCTTGCCGCCAGCCTTGGTGGCATGGTGCTGCTTCTGTCGATGCTGGATGGCGACATGCCGGCGGCAAGCTGGCCCTTGCTGATTGCCTGCTGGCTTGTGGGGTGGCTTGCGGTGGAAAAGTCACTTGCGGCGCGCGACATGTCGCCGGCGATGTCGTCCATCGTGTCGCTTGCCGTTCCGGTGTTTTTCGGTGCCTGGATCATTTTCGTCTGGGAGATGCTTACCGTCGGGCTTCAGGTGCCGACGGTGCTGTTGCCGCCGCCATCGATGATTGCGGTGCGCTTTGCGGAATCGACCTCGATACTCTGGGCTGACTTCCAGCAGACCGTGATCAAGGCTGCGCTCAGCGGATACATCATCGGCTGCGGTAGCGCTTTCATCATCGCCATTCTGATCGATCGCGTTCCCTTTCTGCAGCGCGGCTTGCTGCCTGTCGGCAATTTCATTTCAGCGCTGCCGATTGTCGGCATCGCGCCGATCATGGTGATGTGGTTCGGGTTTGACTGGCAGTCAAAGGCGGCGGTTGTCGTGGTGATGACCTTCTTCCCGATGCTGGTGAACACGGTGGCCGGATTGCAGGCCACACAGGCGATGGAGCGCGATCTTCTGCGCACCTACGCCTCATCCTATTTCCAGCTGCTGCTGAAGCTCAGGCTTCCGACAGCGGCCCCCTTTATCTTCAATGCCTTGAAGATCAACTCGACGCTGGCGCTGATCGGTGCCATCGTAGCCGAATTCTTCGGCACCCCCATTGTTGGCCTTGGGTTCAGGATCTCGACCGAAGTTGGTCGAATGAATGTTGATATGGTGTGGGCGGAGATTGTTGTCGCCGCTCTTGCCGGATCGCTGAGCTATGGCCTTCTTAGCCTGCTGGAAAAGCAGGTCACCTTCTGGCACCCGTCAAATCGCCGGAAAATCCAGTAACCAACAACAGGATCAAAACCTAGGGAGCATGACATGAAAAAAACACTGACAACCTTGCTGGCACTTGCCGCGACCGTTGCCATGGGCACGGCAGCAAGCGCCGCAGACAAGCTGACGCTGCAGCTGAAATGGGTCACCCAGGCCCAGTTCGCCGGCTATTACGTGGCTGCTGACAGAGGGTTCTATGCCGATGAAGGCCTTGATGTCACCATCAAGCCCGGCGGCCCTGATGTCTCGCCGGTTCAGGTGATTGCCGGTGGTGGCGCCGATGTTGTGATCGACTGGATGCCGTCGGCACTGGCATCGCGCGAGAGGGGTGTTGACCTCGTCAACATCGCACAGCCGTTCAAGTCGTCCGGCATGATGCTGACCTGTCGCAAGGATTCCGGCATCAAGTCGCCGGCTGACTTCCGCGGCAAGACCCTTGGCGTCTGGTTCTATGGCAACGAGTATCCGTTCCTGTCCTGGATGAGCCAGCTGAACATCCCGACTGATGGCAGCAGCGGCGGCGTGAATGTCCTGAAGCAGGGCTTCAACGTCGACCCGATCCTGCAGAAGCAGGCCGAGTGTGTATCCACCATGACCTATAATGAGTACTGGCAGGTGATCGATGCCGGTCTGAGTGCCGATGAGCTGGTGGTGTTCAAGTATCAGGACCAGGGTGTGGCCACGCTTGAGGATGGCCTGTATGTCCTCGGCGATCGCCTGAAGGACGCCGCGTTCCAGGACCAGATGGTGCGCTTCGTGCGGGCCTCGATGAAAGGCTGGAAGTGGGCCGAGGAAAACGCCAGCGCTGCAGCTGACATCGTGCTCGAGAATGACGCCACCGGCGCCCAGACCGAAAAGCACCAGCGCCGGATGATGGGCGAGATCGCCAAGCTGACTGCTGGCTCGAACGGCGCGCTTGACCCGGCCGATTACGAGCGCACGGTCGCCACCCTGATGAAGGGGGGATCTGATCCGGTGATCACCAAGATGCCGCAAGGCGCCTGGAC
>CENU01108923.1_pt1 | contig 17515 bp, 14 predicted proteins | sample 361331 | NCBI WGS metagenome assembly CENU01 (sample SAMEA2619766, study PRJEB7988) | marine metagenome | isolation source: saline water (ENVO:00002010), including | reverse complement strand
TCGAGATCACCCTTATCGGCCAGAATCGAACCTAGCAATGCGACGAAGTTGATATCGCCGGGATCACACTCGAGCGTATTGCGGCATAGTGTTTCCGCCTCATCTCGACGGCCCGCTTTTAAGAGCGTGACAGTTTGCTCAAATACTTTTCGTGGGTGCTGTTGATCCATGATTTTTCTTATCGATCTCCTTTGCCTGAGTGTACGGTGTTTGCCAACGATGTGCCGCAATAACTGGCTCTATTGGCTCTGCCCATTGCCTTCAACCGGCGCCAATGACACAGTAGTGCGATCAAGCTCATAACTTAAATCAATCACAAAGCGCTTGTGAGGTGTCCATTGAATACATCAGCTGTGACAGCATCGACTAACCCATTTGATAACCGAGGCCCCTTTCTACTCAGTTTGTTTATGACACTCGTGGGCTACAGCGTATTGGTGGCCTTGCCCGCCATCAACAGTGCTTGGGTCGATCAATTGGGCTTTACCGAGGTGCAGGTCAACAGAGTTGCATCAGCGGATCTGTTGGGTCTATTTCTGGGGGCGGTTGCGACTAGTGTGTTGATTAAGCGCGTTAGCCGACAGTTACTGACGTATCTAGGTATAGCGCTAGCGATTCTCGCTAATGCATTGTGCACCCAATATGTCGATTATGAGACTACGCTGGGGTTGCGCTTATTGGCAGGTCTTGGCTCAGGCTTTTATACGGCGGTTGCGGTGGCGGGCCTCGGTGCCTGTTCGAAGCCACGAGAAGCTTTTAACTGGATGCTATTGGCTTTTGCCATATCGCAGTTTTTGGAGTTGCAACTGATTCCGCTACTTTCAATGAATGGGATATACATCTTTTTCATTTTGACCTACGTCGTCACAATCCCGTTTGTCCGACTGATACCTACTATTGATTTGACCGCGATCGAACTGCCCGAAGAGCCCAGTGACACCCAGCGACCCACCGCAGTGGCGTGGGTGGGTATTGCGGCGATTGTTATTTCCTATATCAACATCGGTGCCTATTGGGCGAATATCGAGCTCGCGGCAGAGGCTGCAGGATTAGACGGACAATGGGCGGGTCAGGTGATTTCATGGTCGGTGCTGCTGTCTTTCTTTGGCTGCTTTGGTGCTATGTATGTTCTCAAAAAATTTGACTACGATCGTCCGCTCTTATTGACCTTTCTGTTGATGATTATCGCTGTTGGATTGCTGTCGATAAGCTTCACCGCTGCGGTCTTTGTGATGAGCGTGGCGATGTTCAATTTTCTGTGGATCTTTATCGATGTGTATCAAATGGGGGGTGTGTCAGTGGCTGACCGCTCGGGCAGTGCAGCCGCTTTTATACCTGGCGCACAGGGTCTGGGTCAGACCATTGGTCCCTTTGCCGCCTCATTTATGCTCGACTATGGCTGGGGATTCGGTGGTGTTTTCGTTATGTGTGCATTGGCAGCAATAGTCGCCTTCGCTATCTACGGCATGCTCTACCTGCGCTTTCGCGATTGAATGGGAGTGTTCTTATCGCGTCGGAATCCCGCCGGATAACCCATGCTATGCGGCACCGGCACCAAGCCCATTTGTCGGTGCCTTGGGACAATAAATACCGTCAGTTGATAAAGCAGATCGGTTTGGCCATCATCGATAAAATGAAAAAAGCAAAGACCTATGGATATCGGCGTAGCGATTAAAGACCTTGGCAGTTACGACATCGAGCCGCTTAAAAGTAAAATCTTGAGCCTGCCCGAAGAGGCTTGGTGGGGTAATCAGTTTCGCCAGCTCGAGTACGAGGTGCATCAGCACACTCAGTCGATTGTGATGGTCTTTACCGACGGTCAGGGCTGGCCCAATATCGAAGTCGCCAAGGATGTTGGTTGGGACTTGCTAGTGGATGAGGCCTTACCGCTCATGCACCAAATTCTGGGGGATCACTACCCACCCGGTGGCACGATTATCCGCGCGATGGCAGCACGCTTGGAGGCGGGAGGCATTATCAAGCCCCACAACGACAAGCATCCCTCGTTTCATTACGGTCATCGCATCCATATACCCATTTACACCAATCCCAGGGTGCGCTTCATGATCGATGGCCGACCGCAAAAAATGTCGATCGGCAATGTCTATGAGATCAACAATCAAAAACAGCACAGCGTGATGAATAAGGGTGACGAGGGGCGGATTAACTTTATTTTCGATTACATCCCACCGACTAAAATTCAACGCTGATTCGGGCCGATTCAGGGCGCTATCGAATTACCCGCCACGCATTAGGCACATTGAGTGACCGGCGCGTACAGGATTTTCCTACAGTGCTGACCGTCAACTATCAGCTAGATCTGCAGCTTGGTTGATACGGGTTGATCACTACGTTGGCTGCGCGGTATCGCGTTGCTTGAGATAGGCGAAAGAGCATCATAAGTGCTTGGGAAACGCGCGCTGGAGAAAATCTTTTGCGATCGCCTTTGCCTGCTTCTTGGTCAATTCGCGCGGTGTCACTAGCAGCGCTAGGTGCAAGCCATCGATAAGCGCTGAGTAGCCCATTGCGAGATCAGCAGCATCAATATTTCTGTATTGACCGTCCTCGATGATGGCCTCAAATAAGGTCTCGAGTTGTTTGGCAGCGGCTCGATCCCAGGCCGACACGATCTTTTGATAAACAGGACGTGCACCGGCCTCGCCGTAGTATGCGAACCAAACAGCCATCTTTTGTCGTTGCGTGACGCCTTGACTCAATTGGAAGTTGAGCAGGGCAGTCAGTCGACTGGTCAAATCCTCGGTTTCCTGCCCTTGCATAATCGCAATTTGCCCGCTGTGGTATTCCTCAGCGACATAGCGAAGTGTCTCCTTGAGTAAGTTGTCTTTCGTTTCGAAGTGAAGGTTGGCAATGCCAAGGCTGAGTCCTGCCTCTTTAGTGACCATTTGCATCGTGGTCGAGCCGAGTCCATCGCGCGCAATACAAGAAATGGTTGCCTCGATCAGTTGCTGGCGTCGCTCCTCTCTCGGCAGGATCTTGCGAGGCTTTTTTGTCTCGTTTTGAGTCGCCGCTGTCTGAGCGTTTTTGTGTTGCGCTTTTTGGGTCATTGCTGTCATCGATTTACAGTCCCCACTAGCTTAAGCCTTGCGCCGAATTCGCTCAATCCAAGAATGAATGGTTATTCATTCTTGGTAGACGTGTGAACGCTATCATGGCACCATTTCTATAGATGCCGAATGTTCGGAGGTAACTGTGAATCAGTATGACGCGATCGTTATAGGAGCCGGTCACAACGGTCTCACTAACGGTGCTTATTTGGCCAAAGCTGGTTTGAAAGTAGCGGTGCTCGAGCGCAACCCCTACATCGGTGGTGCGACCGTCAGTCGGGAGCTTCACAAGGGTTGGTACTACTCCAACTGCTCTTATGTATCGAGCTTGTTACGCCCTGAAATTACACGCGATCTCGAACTGCCCCGGCACGGTCTTCAGGTGGTGCCTTTCGGTGGTGGTGCCACGTTTATGCGAAACGGTGATCACTTCGGTAGCTACTCGGATCACGATCGTCACTACCGCGAGATAGCAAGGCACTCCAAGCGAGATGCTAATGCTTATGATCGCTATGCCGCTGATACCAGCTTGCAAACCAAGCTGATCCGCCCTTATCTGATGCGCACACCACCGGACCCGACCTCATTAAAACCTCGTGATCTTCGGGATCTAATGGAGTTTGCGCAATCGTTTATGTCGCTGGGTGAGGAAAAGCTGCTCGATACTATTAAGTTTTGGACTGCTAGCGTTGGAGACTACCTAAACGAGTATTTTGAAACCGATGTCATCAAGGCGCATATGGCCGGCAGTGGCATTATTGGTACCGCACTTGGTGTTTACTCACCAGGAACAGCTTATGTTTTGCTTCACCACTATATGGGCGACGTTGATGGCAACGTCGGTGCCTGGGGTTTTGCGCGAGGTGGTATGGGTGCCATTGCCAGTGCGCTGTCTAAGTCGTTTTTATCTTTCGGTGGAGAGATTATCTGCGATGCGAATGTCGATGAGATCATTGTTAAGAATGGCAAGGCGGTCGGTGTCGCATTAAAAGATGGAACCGAGTACCGAGCCCCGATCGTGGTATCGAACCTAGATCCCAAGCGCACCTTCCTTGACATCACCAACTCGAAAGACCTGCCCGCCGATGTGGTGAAAAAAGCGCAGAATTTTAAGATTCGTGGTTCGTCAGGAAAGCTTAACATCGCGCTTGATGGTCTACCTGTATTCAATGGCCTCGATCCTAGAAACCGGCTAATGGCGGGCGATTTGCACTTCAGCGATTCACTCGAGCGTCAAGAGCGCGCCTATGATGACTGGAAGGCGGGCACATGGTCCAAGGACCCTTATCTGGACATGATGATTCCCTCGCTCACCGATCCCACCATGGCACCTCCCGGCAAACATATGATGTCGGTGTTCGTGCAGTACGCCCCACCCAAGGTAGAAGGCCGAGAGTGGACCGACGAAGATAAGGATGGCTTTGAGAAGTCGGTAATCGATCAGATTTCTAACTACAGCCCGAACTTCAGAGATCTGATTCTGCACTGTGAAACCAGGACGCCGCGAGAAATCGAGGCCGAGGTGGGTCTTACCGAGGGTAATATTTTCATGGGCGAATTGACCTTCGACCAGTTGCTCTTTAACCGACCCTTCCCGGGTTACGCGCAGTATCGATCGCCGATCAAAGGCATGTATATGTGCAGCTCAGGCACCCACCCCGGTGGTGGCGTGATGGCGGCGCCCGGTGCGAATGCGGCGCGGGAAATACTGCGAGATCTCAAACGACCGAATACCGTTCCCGGAGGATATGCCGATGACTGATTACGATGCAGTAGTCATTGGTGCAGGCCACAACGGCTTGATCTGTGCCACTTATCTAGCTAAGGCCAAGCACAAGGTGCTAGTCCTGGAGGCGCGTGGGGTTGTTGGTGGTTGTGCTAGTACGCGCGAGTTTGTCGAGGGCTACAGCGTCTCCGATTGTGCTCAGTGGTTGTCGCAGTTTGATAGCGGTGTCATGGCCGATATGAAATTGAAGGAAATGGGACTATCGCTAAGCGCGCCGAAAGCTACGATAAGTCTTCAGCCCGATGCTGATCACCTCATTATCGATGGTGACAAGGTGTCGGGTGCGGGCGTCGATACTGACGATGCGGCCGCGTATCGAAACTTTCGTCAGATGATGCAGCGCTTTGCCAAAGTGCTGAAGACGCTTTACCACGGTCGACCGCCAAAGCTCGTTGAAAAGAACTGGACCGATCGCATCACGCTAATGAAGTTAGGACTGGGTCTAAAGCTCCTAGGTAAGGGGCACATGCAGGATCTCATGCGCCTAGCACTCATCAATATTTATGATGTGATGAACGAGTACTTCAACCATTCTGCTATCAAGAGTGCTGTGGCGATCGATGCTGTGACGGGTACCAATATGGGTCCCCGGTCACCTAATACGGTCTACTCGTATTTGCACCGAGTGACTGGGGAATACTTGAGTGGTTCGGGTACGACGCAGGTAATGGGTGGTATGGGTGCCTTAGGCGATGCTCTGGCTGCTTCAGCGACAGCGGCTGGTGTTGAAATCAAGCTGGGCGCCTCGGTCAAAAGTATCACCAAGATTGAGGATAAGGTCTCTGGCATTGAGCTGGCAGACGGCACACAGATCTCGAGCAAGATTGTGGTCTCAAGCGCCGATCCCACCACTACATTCAAAACACTACTTGGCTACCATCAGATGGAAGCTGGCACGGCAAAGCGGGTAGAGCTTTATAGAAATCGAAGCGGTACGGCGAAGCTGCATCTGGCCTTAAATGGCCTACCAAGTTTTGAGGGTCTCTCAGCCGATCAGCTCTCACAACGTTTGTTGGTCGTACCGCCGTTGGATGATATGGAAACCGCATTGAATCCCATGAAGTATCGGGATATTAGTGAGCATCATCTATTCGATATCAGCATTCCCTCGGTGGAGGACTCATCACTCGCGCCTGCGGGCCATCATGTTCTTACGGCGCTAGTGCATTACGTTCCCTATGAGCCATCACAGGGCTGGGATGAAGCGAAACCCGCGCTTTTGGCAAGGTTAATCGATCAGTTGAGCGCATATTCGCCTGACCTTGAGTCCATGATCGTGGCGAGCGAGCTAGTTACTCCGAGCGACTTTGAGCGATCTCACGGTATGACCGGCGGTAACTGGCATCATGGTGAACTGTCCATTGACCAGGCGCTAATGATGCGGCCTTTCCCGGGATCTACCCAGTACGCCACCCCAGTCGATGGGCTGTACCTTTGCGGCGCGGGAGCCCACCCAGGTGGAGGCTTGATGGGCCTGTCGGGGCGCAATGCCGCTAACGAAATTATCAAGCGGGGGGCTTTGTCATGAGCGACGTTAGCCGAGATACCATGCTACTCACTACGCCGTTTCACTCACGAGTGGAGGCGATGTGCGATCTCAATGATTGGGGTAATTGGATGGGCTACACGACACCCAATGCCTATTTCGATGTCGAGCTCGAGTACTTTGCAGTCCGAAGTACGACTGGTGTTTTCGATTTGTCCCCAATGAACAAATACCGAATTTCCGGTCCCGATGCCGAGCGTTATTTGGATCGCTTGGTGACCCGTGATGTGTCTAAGATTGGTATTGACCGCGTGGGTTACGCGATCTGGTGTGACGACAGCGGACAAGTGCTGGATGACGGTACGATCTTTCGATTCTCAAACAACGAGTTTCGCCTCTGCTCGTATCAGCGAGCCGATGACTGGTTGGCTTGGAACACGCTGGGCTTTGATGTCACGGTAGAGAATGTCTCTGACAGCATTGCCGCGCTCGCAGTACAAGGCCCAACCTCCTGCACCGTACTCACGCTTCTGGGTTGTCACGATCTCAATCAGCTCAAGCCCTTTGGTATGGCACATTACACCTTTGAAGGGCATCCGCTAATGGTCAGCCGAACTGGCTTTACTGGTGATCTGGGCTATGAAGTCTGGGTGCCACCAGAGACGGCAGAGGCACTTTGGGATCAATTGTTTGAACTTGGCCACGATTACCTGATTAAACCGTTCGGCTCGCACGCGCTGGAGCTCGCGCGCATCGAAGCGGGCTTTCTTCAGGCCAATACCGATTTTATGCCGGCTGAAGACGTGGTCCGTGTGGGTCGTACGCGAAGCCCGTTTGAGTTGGGTTTGGGTTGGTTAGTGCATTTTTCCAAGCCTTTGTTCAATGGGCGGGCTGCCTTGCTGAAGGAGCAGGCGAAAGGCTCACGTTATCGATTTGCACTGCTCGACGTCGATGGTAACAAGCCGGCGGAGCACTCCTTCGTGATGAAGGATGGCAAGGTTGTTGGTACGGTCACCTCAGCTGCGTGGTGCCCCACGGCAAAAGCCAATCTTGCGTATGCACAGATAGAGATGCCTCACGGTGCTGTTGGTGATGAGTTGGTGGCAGAAATCTACTATCAGCGAGAATTGCATTGGACTCAGCTGTATGCCCCTTGCAAGGTGATAGAAGGCCCGATATTTAAGCCGCCTCGTCGCTGGCAAACGCCTGCACCACCGCATTAGAAATAGCGAACACCCATTAATTCAAGAGAAAGACCATGTTGACTATTGCGACATCAGTTGACGATTCCTTTGATCGGATGCGTTCTAAGCTGGAGGCCGAGAAGGCCCGGCCGAACCACGCTATTGACCCTTATTTCTATCGCTCGCATTTAGTTCACGAGCAAGAGTTAGGGCATCTCATTTTTCGGAGTTGGCTGTATGCTCTCCACAGCAGCGAGATCCCCAACAGTGGTGATTATCAGCTGATCGAAGTCGGTGAAGACTCGATCATTGTTGCAAGAGGCGCCGATGGTGAAATCAGGGCGATGCACAATATCTGCAGGCATCGCGGCGCGCGCGTTTGTGAGGAAGTAAAGGGAAATCGCAGGACATTTGTCTGTCCTTATCACGGCTGGGTATACAACACGGATGGCTCATTGAGGGCCGCCCGCGAGACCCATGTCATGGAGAATTTTGACCCAGATGCTCACGGTTTGAAGCCGGTCAAATGCGTGGTCTACATGGGGTTGGTGTTTATTAACTGCGACATGAACGCTGGCGATCTCGCGGCGTCTCTGGACAAAATCAAAGAGCCCTTGGGTGCTTATGATCTAGCCAATGCAAAGGTGGCGCACCGCAATAGCTATCGCGTTGATGCTAACTGGAAATTGGTGGTCGAGAACTACCTCGAGTGTTACCACTGTGCCACCTCGCATCGGGCTTACGCACGTTTGCACACACTCAAAGATCTAAATGAAAAATCCGAGCCGATTGTGCAAAAGATGCTCGATCGTGCCGATGAGGTAACGGGTATCCCAGGGATCTCCAAAGAGCACACTGAAATCTATCTCGATGCACCGAGCTTCGGTGCCTGCGCACACACCATGCGCTACGGCTTATTCGATGGCTACGTCACGGGCAGTAAGGACGGTAAACCGGTGGCGCCGCTCATGGGTGACATCAAGGATTACGATGGGGGCGCGGGCGATTTTCAGATGGGTCCATTGGCCTTCATGCTGAACTACCCCGATCATTGTGTGTTGTATCGCTTTTTACCGCGGTCGCTCACTGAGACCGATATGGAGTTGGTGTGGTTTGTTCGAGGTGACGCGGTCGAGGGCAAGGACTATAACGTCGAGGATGTTACCTGGCTGTGGCATCACACCACGCAGGAAGACGATTACATCATCACGCGCAACAGCGCTGGTGTGAATTCCAGATTCTTCGAGCCAGGCCCTTATCATCCTGAGTTCGAGGCTACACTTCAGCAGTTTATTAGCTGGTACCTGCACTCCTTAGAGGACAGCTTGCCCGCGTAGGGACTGAAAGCATCCTCTCAAATTTTCAGGTCTATACCACCGATGCTAGTCAGGACGCGGGCGCTGTAATAAGGTCTGAGTATCGCCATAGGGTGCCTCTTCCTTTGAAGTCGAGGTGTTCGCAGTGGCTAGCCGTACTGGGGAGCGGCGATGCAAGAGGCACAAGAGCCGTCGCAGCCTAGACCTGCTCTAAAGCGCACACCCTTGCCGGTGCTAAGTGCGTTTTTCATGATTTATATCTTTGTATCCGGGGGCTCGTTCGGTATCGAGGAGATGGTGTCATCCTCGGGTCCCGGACTGACACTCATTTTGCTTATGGCGTTGCCCTTTGTTTGGGCACTCCCCATGGCTTTGGTGGCAAGCGAGCTGGGTTCCGCGTTGCCGGGCACAGGTTTCCATCACTGGACTCGTCGCGCATTGGGGCGGTTCTGGGGGTTTCAGGCTGCGTGGTGGTGGACGCTGGCAACGCTGGTCGATACATCGCTCTATGTCGTCTTAGCAGCGAGTTATCTCCAAGGGTACGCGGGCTTTGGACAGGACATCTTCTATCTGACCTGCTGGTCAATCATTGCCTTGTTCGCAGTCATTAATGTTCTCGGGCTGCGCTTCGTAGCCTTGGGATCGACAGTTTTCTCTCTACTGATCATCTCGCCATTTTTAGTGTTGATTGCGGTGGGTTTAGCCAATTGGCAATTCAACCCCTTCGAGCCGATTGTCCCGGCAAACCAAAACCTATTCGGTGGTGATGGTGCGCTCATTCTGGGTTTGAGCGTAGGGCTTTGGATGTACTCGGGCTATGAGTCGATGTCGACCCTTGCGGGCGAGATAGAAAATCCTCAGAAAGTAATTCCGAAAGCGTTGATGCTGGCCTTGCCCTTTGTGGCGCTGATGTATTTGTTGCCCACTATGGCGAGTTTGGCTGCTTTTGGTCAGTGGGAGCGCTTTGGTGTTGCCGGCATGGGTGACGACGTTTCGTTTATCGATATTGGCCGCACACTCGGCGGCAGCGCTTTAGGTCATGCCCTGCTAGCGTCGGCTTTGTTGGGAAATCTTGCGCTTTATCTCGACTACATGGGCTCGTGTGCGCGTCCGCTCTATGCCTTGGCCGACGACGGTTTATTTCCTCGATTCTTGCTCGGTGTTAGCCCGCGGTTTGGAACACCGGTGGCTGCCATTGTCACTGTCGCTGCAGTGAATTGCGTTTTGGTGGTTGGGCCATTTCAGAGCTTGGTGATAATCGACGTTATGTTGATGATCGCAGCTTATGCGTTAATTTTGATTGCCGCAGTGCGTCTGCGCGTGACCGAGCCGGATCTAGAGAGATCGTTTCGAGTGCCAATTGGCACGATTGGCATGGCTCTCATGATTACACCGGCGCTCCTCTTGATTGCGCTGGTAACCTACTTGGCGATTGTCGATCGCTCGATGAAGCTAGCGGGTCTTAGCGAGCTGAGTTTGCTTGGGCTTTCCGCTGGCTGGTATGCTATTGTCAGCGTTTTGGGGCTCATGACCGGTCCACTCATTTATTGGTGGGTGACTCGAGGCAAATCCACCCTTAGGGCTTAATCTAGCGCTCTGGCTTCAAAGCTGCATTGATAGCTGCGGTATGTTTTAGGTGTTAAACCACTTGTCATCAGGATCATCGGGCCACACACCCAGATAAGGGCCGTGTGCCTGATAGCCCAAAAGCCGTTGTACTGGTTCCGCTAGCGCACTGACCTCATCATGGGTGAGGGAGAGGTACTGATTTTCCTCCTGCCGTAGCCAACCCAAGCAGTAGGTATTCACTAGCGCTTTGCGCGGCTTGTCACTGTTGTTGGTACCGCCGCCGTGAACAGTTGATCCGAGATAGATCACCACCGAGCCTTTAGGCATGAAGGCCTTCTGGATGGGCGCCTTATCGTAATCGGCCTCACTGTCGGGTCGGTCTTGTCGCATCACTACCTGTGTGGCGCCGTTGTCCTCGGTAAAGTCATCCAAGGCCCACAGTACTGATATTTGCGCTTCAAATGCCAACAAATGACTGGGATAGCAGGTGTCATCAGCATGTAGAGCCTGCGCGACCTCGCCCGGTAAGATCTCAATCGCGGTCGTGCTTCCCACTTGATAAACCTCGCAGTGAGGTTTCAGAATCGCGTCGGCGATTTCGAGGATTTTAGGATGCGCGAGAAGGGTGGGAAACTCGCTGGAGTGCTTGGTGACCGCACCAATTCTGAGGGTCTTGTAGCCATTGAAATCGCACTGAAAGAGATGACCCTGACGATCAAATTCGTCTCTTAAATCGCCATTGAAGCGATCTATCACCTCCGCCTCGATCAGATGGTCGATGATGATAACCCCGTCATCTTCGAGGGCCGCGGTCATGGCCGCGACGGAATCTGTTGCTTGAAAGTGGCGGATCATGGTCGATCACCTTAGTCTAGCGTTACGTGGGCAGTGTCTGTAGCGCCGCTTGTCAAAAGCGGTTCTGCTTTCACATCAACCACCTACACAGTGTATGGAGTCAATATGAGCAGACAACAGGCGATTGGCAAGCTTTTACTGGGCTTGGTTTTCGGTGTTATTGGGTTAAGCACGCACGCCTCTGACGACTGGGTTTTATTTGGTGGTCACATCTATACCGCCGAGCAGACGATCGAGCAGCCCGAGGCCGTTGTGGTTCGCGATGGACGTATTACCCACGTTGGGAGCCTCCATGAGGCCAAGCGACTAGCTAGCTCAGACGCTGAGTGGATAGATACCACCGGAAAAATGGTGATGCCGGGATTTCACGACGCGCATATTCATACGCGGCTCGGCGGGCGATCGCTGACTGGATGCGACGTTGCGATGGCGCCCGATCTCGAGCAATTGACTGAGATGTTACGCGGCTGTTTTTCCTCCACTGATGAGCCCTGGTTAATCGCCGAGGGTCTTAATCTTGGTTTTTTTGGTCAATCGGGACCAGAGCTGCCATGGATGAATGCGATAAATTCAGACAAGCCAATGCTGTTGCGCGCTTCAGATGGCCACTCGGTTTCCATTAACTCGGTTGCCATGCGACTTGCCAATATCACCGTCGACACGGAAACGCCTGAGGCGGGCGTTATCGAGCGAGATGCTTTGGGTCGACCGACGGGAACGCTGAGAGAGTCGGCAATGGCCTTGGCCGATCGTGTCGTGCCTCGAGAAACACTAGAAGATCGTCTGCATATGGCAAGCGTGGCCGTCAAAGAAATGAACCGACTCGGTATTACCAGCGCCTTTGACGCTTGGGTGGGTAGCGAGGACATTGATGTCTACCGGAGTCTTGATGACCAGGGAATGCTCACGGTCAGAATACGCGCTGCTCTCGCTTACGGGCGCGGTGATTTATTCACTCTCGATTCACCCGACGACTACGAGCGCTTGTTGGCGAACCGGGCTCAGCTATCCACTGAGCGGTTTAAATTAGCGGCGGTAAAGCTTTTCATAGACGGCGTCCTCGAGGGTGAGACAGCGGCCTTGGTAAGCCCTTATCTGAGCGATGAGGGTGGTAGTGGTCATCTCACCTATTCGCAGGCATACCTGAATACGACGGTGACCGAGCTGGCGAGTCAGGGTGTGCAGGTGTATACGCATGCCGTGGGTGATGGTGGCGTGCGATCGATTTTGGATGCCTTTGAGGCCGCTGAGAAGGCACTCGGCGAGACCGATCTCCGCCATCAAATATCGCATCTGCAATTGATTCACCCCGATGATTATCATCGGTTTGCCGAGTTAGGCGTGGTAGCCAACTTTCAGGCCTTATGGGCGCTCCCTGACGAATGGATCATGAATCTGAATTTGCCGGTAGTTGGCATGGATCGGGTGCAGCGTATGTATCCTATCGCGAGTATGGTGGAGGCGGGCGCCACTATTGTAGGTGGAAGCGATTGGAATATCAGTTCACTCAATCCGCTTGAAGCCATTGAGGTTGCGCTGCTGCGTCAAGACTGGATTGCTAACGACGAACTCACCAAAGCCGAAGTCGAGCAGCTTGATACCTTGAACCGCAGCGAGCGAGTCGATCTCGATACTATGCTCCGCGCTTACACGTCGACGGGCGCCTGGGCAATGCATCAGGATCAGGAGACAGGTACCTTGAGCCCGGGTAAGCGCGCCGATCTCATTGTTCTCTCGCATGATTTATTCAGTACCGAGCCGCAGTCGATTAGCACGGTCGAAGTCGAAAAAACCTTTCTCGATGGCAAGCTGGTCTATCAGAAGCCGTGATCCGGGAAACGATGCAGTTCAAGTGTCAGTGTGCAATTGATGACTAAACGCGTCAGCCCATTGGCAATACATGTCGTGCTTTGTCAGCCCGAGATACCTCCCAACACGGGTAATATCATCCGGTTGTGCGCGAACACCGGCGCCTCACTCCATCTTATCGAGCCCATGGGCTTCACCATGGATGACACCCGGTTGAAACGTGCGGGTCTTGATTATCACGAGTATGCACAGGTCAAAACATGGCCGTCGCTCGAGGACTACAGCGCGGCTTACCCAGAGCGTCGCTTGGTCGCTGTCGAGACGTCGGGGGACTCATCCCACTCTGGCTTCGTTTGGGATTCGTCGGATTCGCTGTTATTCGGCTCGGAAACTAAAGGGTTATCTGAGGCTGCCTTGTCCAGTATTCCCAATGATCAAATTGTCCGCCTACCCATGTTGCCTGATAGTCGCAGTCTTAATCTTTCCAACGCGGTTGCCGTGGCGGTGTATGAGGTCTGGCGTCAATTTGACTACGACGGCGAAACCTAGTGGTTTGCGCTTGCAGCCGTCCCGCGCTCATTTTTTTACCAAGGGCTATCTTCGGCTACCTTATCCAGCATCCTCAATAATCAGATAGCCCGTCTGCCCGTCTGCCCGTCTGCCAGTGCTGCCAGATAGTCGCAGTCCTAATTTTTTCATCGCGGTAGCCGCAGTCGCGGAGAGTCATCGCCGCGTGTAGTATCAGTCGAGTCATAGAGAGTTAAATCGTCGTCATTATGTCGAGTGAGTCAGAGCAGACAGTGTTGCCCGTCAGCGATTTCAAGGCGCTGTTGCCAGCCATGGTGCTGGGTATTTTGGTGATATCGGGCTTGGTGCTCCGGCCACTTGTCTTCAATGTCAGCCCGATACCACTTGAAATGGTGTTTCTCACCGCAGCAGGCTTTGCCATCAGTCAGTTGCTCTGGATGGGCTTTAGCTGGGAGGCGATTCAAGGCGCGATCATCAGTCGGGTAGCCCGCGCACTCCCGGCTATCTTAATCCTGATGCTGATCGGGCCCCTGGTGGCTTCGTGGATGATTGCTGGCACCATCCCGATGCTTGTGGCCTGGGGGATCGAGCTTATCAATCCCAATTATCTCTACGTACTGGCCTTCCTCATTGCCGCGATCTTCTCGACACTGACCGGTACGTCATGGGGGAGCGCTGCGACTGTTGGCGTTGTTCTGGTTGGCATTAGTAACTCGCTCGATGCGAATACTGCGATTGTTGCGGGTGCGGTCATCGGAGGCGCCTATTTTGGCGATAAACTATCGCCTCTATCCGACACCACCAACATGGCGGCGATTGCCACTGGAGTCGATCTTTTCGATCACATCCGATCCATGCTTTGGACGACTATACCCTCAGCACTGATTGCCGCGTTCGGCTATGTCATCGTCGGATTTGGCTTGTCCATTGACTCGAGTGATCAAGCAACAGGCGCCGCTCTGGATGTGGTGGTGGCACTTCAGGGCTTGTTTAACTTCCAGTTGATATTGCTCATTCCAGTGCTCGTCGTGCTTGTAGGATCGATGAAAAAATGGCCGACGATCCCAGTGTTGTTGCTATCCACCTTTTCAGCAGTGATCGTCGCAAGCATCACTCAAGAGACCTCGCTGGTGGTCATGCTTCAATCCCTTGTTAGCGGAGTAACCCTTCCAGAGAGCGCGGCGGCATCGGCACTGCCCGCGGTGACTACGCTAGTCGAGCGCGGCGGTGTTTACAGCATGAAGGAAGCCGTGTTTGTTGCTTTTCTGGTGTACTTCTTTGTCGGTGCTATCGACTTGCTCGAGACCATGCCGACTCTGGTGCGCAAATTATTTGGCTTCGCGACGACGCAAAAGAGCACAGTTCTAACCTCGCTCTATGCTGCGGCAGCGACCAACGCACTGACATCGAATCAGAGCGCTACGGCTTTTATTGTCGGTGATGCCTTCTCGAAGCGCTACGATAACTTGGCAATCCCGAGACCTGTCTTGTCTCGATCGATTGAAGACATGGGCACCATGATCGAGAGCTTAATTCCGTGGCATGCGACCGCGCTGTTTATGGTGGCCACCTTGGGCGTGCCGGTGAGTGAGTATTGGTATTGGCAGTTTTTGACACTGGCCAATTGTTTAGTGGCGCCGGCGCTTGTATTAATGGGCATTGGCTGCGGCTTTCAAGCCGTGAAGGACAAGGTAGGTAATCAGTGAGCAACGACAATAACCCTAATCCATTGAGTATCGAGACCGAACTCGCCAGACAATTACACGATGCTGATCCCTTATTTGGATCGGCTGCGCCACCGATTTACCAGACTAGTACTCATACCTTTCCGACCTGGGACTCGCTATCAGACGCCTTCGATGATCGCGCAAACACACCGTTTTATGGTCGTCAGCTCAATCCCACCGTAAAGTTAACCGAAGAGGCTATCGCCAAAATGTCAGGCGCCGACAAGGCTCGCCTGTTTGGCTCGGGAATGGGGGCGGTCAGTGCCGCGCTGCTGACATGTCTAAAACACGGCGACCATGTCATTACTGTCGATGGCGTCTATGGGCCTGCGACAAAATTTATGGGGGTCTGGCTGCCCGAGAAGCTAGGTGTGACTACGACTTTCCTAAAAATGGGCAGTGTTGACGAGGTCAGGGCCGCACTCACCGAGCGCACCCGTGTTATTTATCTCGAGACTCCGACGTCCTCCCATCTCAATTTGCAGGACATTCGCGCGATCGCCGGTTTAGTGGCTGATCGCGATATTAAGATTATTGTCGATAACTCATGGGCGACGCCCTTACGCCAGCGGACTTTGGATTTGGGTGCGCATCTCGAGGTGCACAGTGCCTCTAAATACATGGCAGGGCACAGCGATCTGATCGCGGGTGTTGTCTTGGGCGATACCGAGATCATGGCGCGACTTAGCAGTACCGAGTCTGAGTTACTAGGCTCCCGTTTATCGCCGCTCGAGGCGTGGTTATTACTGAGAGGCCTGAGAACCTTGCCGCTAAGGCTCGATGCTCACGAGCGCAATGGCTTGAAGGTTGCTCAATGGCTGGAGGCGCATCCAAAAGTGGCGCGGGTTCGATTCCCCGGGCTCGAGAGCCATCCGCAGTATGAGTTGGCTAAGCGTCAGATGAGCGGGTTATCGAGTTTGTTCTATGTGACGCTGGCATCGAACGATCTCGACGCTGTAAAGCGGTTCTTCGATACCTTGACCCTGTTTGGACGAGGTGTGTCCTGGGGTGGACATGAGAGTCTGATTTTTGCGCCAGCGATTAGTGCGATTCGGGAGCAAACGCCCGAGCGTTTCGAGGCCATGGGTGTTGCGATCAGTGATATGCGACTCGCGATTGGCCTTGAGGACCCTGATGATCTAATCCGCGATCTCGATAACGCCCTGGCCGCGCTCTAATCAGAGCCGCAAGCATCACTTCTGAAATGCAGCGCTCAAGTTCTGGTGGAAGTAACTAATCGCTAGGGCGAAATAGCCCAAGTTGCCGCTCGAGACCCTGTCCCGTCTCTTTCGCGGCGAGCCTCATAACGAGTAAGATGCAGTAACAACGAGCGACGTGGGTCAGTGCACCTCGTAGCGCAAGCGAATAACAAACAAAGTTGCCTAACATGCAAAAGCTCACTCACAGCTATTACTGCGGCACGAGTTCGACGCAGATCATCTACGAAACCATCGGCGCTTATTTCGATGGTATTTGCGAGGCCTTTCCAGAAAACGATGCGCTAGTCGTTCGCCATCAAGGGATCCGATGGAGCTATCGGGAGCTTCAGGCCAAGGTTGACGCTATCGCGGCTGGGCTCATTGCGCTTGGTATTGAGCCCGGCGACCGTGTCGGGATCTGGGGACCCAACAGCGCTGAATGGGTGGTGGTGCAGCTAGCCACCGCCAAGATTGGCGCGATTATGGTTTGCATAAATCCCGCCTACCGTTTGTACGAGCTCGAATACGCATTGAATAAAGTGGAGTGCAAAGCGGTTGTATCGGCTGAGGCATTCAAGAGCAGTGATTATCTTTCGATGCTTAACGAACTAGCGTCTGAATTGAGGCAATGCGATCCCGGTCGGCTGGTATCGGAAAAGCTTCCCAACCTCACGACTGTGATTCGGATGGGCGAGGACGCAACGCCTGGCATGTTTAACTTTGATCAGGTGTTGGGCATGGGCGGTGAGACTGAGACACAGCGCCTCGCTGAGCTCCAGACTATTTTAAAACCCGACGATCCGATCAATATCCAGTTCACCAGCGGTACTACGGGGAACCCTAAAGGCGCGACCCTGACCCACTGCAATATTCTTAATAATGGCTTTTTGACCGGTGAGGCAATGCGACTGACCGATCAAGACCGACTCTGTATTCCGGTGCCGCTGTACCACTGTTTTGGCATGGTGCTGGCGGTGCTCTCCTGTGTGAC
>CENU01100949.1_pt1 | contig 17524 bp, 15 predicted proteins | sample 361331 | NCBI WGS metagenome assembly CENU01 (sample SAMEA2619766, study PRJEB7988) | marine metagenome | isolation source: saline water (ENVO:00002010), including | reverse complement strand
TTTCCATTGCAGAAATTCATAACTTCTTCAAGCATCGGTCCTTCAACCTCATTCATAACCATTTGATAAACCTCAGAAGCTTTACTTCCGTCAAGTTCTTTAAAATATCTTCTTAAAGATATTCCGACCTGATATCTCAATGTCTTTCTTTCTTGATTACTAACCATTTATTCAATTTAACTCAGTCTGAAGTTCAGAACCTAAATTTATTAATTCAATTTCTCCTTTACTATTTTTTGATAGATTTGTTATTGAACAATTATCGGGATAAAAGCTGACTATTAAATCACTTTCCTTTAAGTAACTAACTATAATATTAATTACCATAAAATGTGAAAAAATGATTGTGGGTTTTTCTAAATTTTCAAGTTCTGCAATTATAGAGTTTTTCCATTTTTTTTGAGGCGCCTCTAAATCTGATATTTTCATTTTAAATATTTTTTGCAACCATTCTTTCCTTTCAGATAAGTTGATTCCAGGCGATGGTATTTCAGCAAAGAGAGGATTTACGGAAACAGGTATATTTATTTTTTTAGAAAGTGGTTTAGAAGTTTCTTTTGCTCTAGATAAAGGACTTGAAACTAGTCTGAAAGAGTTTATATCTTTTAATTTTAATAATTCATTTGAACACTCTTCAGCCTGAGCTTTTCCTAAATCGCTTAACCCCGGATCTGCAGATTTTTCCCAAGACGAAGCTGCTTCACCATGTCTTATTAGAATTATTTTCATTTAGAATATCAATTTTTTTTTAAAATAATGTACGATTTATCCAATGAGAATACCACGAATTTTTTATCCTTTTGAAAAGGAAGAAAAAAACTCAATTAATTTAGATATTGCTTCATCTCATCACTTAAAAGTAATAAATATTAAAGAAGAGCAGGATGTTGAATTGTTCAATGGCAATGGATATTTTTTTAATGCAAAAGTCATAAAACAAAATAAAAAAAACATTTCTTTAGAAAGAATCTCTGATATAAATTTTCAAAAAAAACAAATTCCATCTATAAATATTGCGGTTGCAGAGATTAAATCTTTTGACAAAGTTATAAGAGAAGTTTGCCAATCAGGAATTGATTCAATAAGCAGTTTGAAAACAAAAAAAACAAAATTTTCTAAGTTACCTAATGAAAAAAAAATTTTGAGATGGAAGTCAATAGCTTTTAATTCCTGTGAACAATCAGGTTTGAATTGGGTCCCAAAAATATACTCTTGTCCTTTACAGGAATGGGTAGCTTTGTCGAAATCAAAATGTAAAATTTTTTTAGACCCTAAAGCTAAAAATAATATTCAAGATTTAGAGTTATTTTCATCTATAGATCTTGCAATTGGTCCAGAGGGAGGCTTTTCAGAAGAAGAAAAAAACTTTTTTAAAAAAAATAATTTCAAAGGTATTTCATGTGGTAATTTAACTTTTAGAACTGAAACTATGCCTATAGTAGCTTTGTCTATGATTAAGGCACTTTATGGAGTGAAGAGATGAAAATAGCTGTTGTGATGAACCCTATTTCAAATATTGACTTCAAAAAAGACTCAACTCTTCTTCTAATTTATGAGGCTCAAAAAAGAAATCACGATGTCTTCTACATAGAATCAAATAATTTATTTTTTGATGGGAAAGATGCCTGTGCATTAAGTTCTAAAATAGAAGTGAAAATGGATCCTAAAAGTTGGTTTTCTCTGGATGAGGAAAACAGAATATTTTTGAAAGATTTAGATGTTATTTTTATGAGACAAGATCCTCCTTTTGATATGGGCTATATTAATAATACATATGTTTTAGATTCTGCAGAAAATGATGGAGTAAGAATTTACAACAAGCCATCCTCATTAAGAAATTTCAATGAAAAAATATCTATTTTAGAATATTTAGAATTTTGTACAGAAACTATTGTTACTTCAGATAAAAATTTGATTTTGAATTTCATTGAGAAATATAAAGACGTTGTTGCCAAGCCACTGAATTTAATGGGCGGTCAAGGAATAGAAAAAATTAATTTTAATCAGAACGACTTAATTGACAAATTAAAAAAAGTTTCTAAAGACTTCAAGGAGAAAATAATGGTCCAAAAATTTATTGAAAGAGTTTATGAAGGTGATAAGAGAATTCTAGTAATTAACGGAAGGCCATCCGAATATGCGGTGGTCAGAACTCCTGCAATGGGCGAATTCAAAGGTAATTTAGCAGCAGGAGGAATTGCATCTATAGAAAAATTAAACAAAATTGAATTAAACATTGCATCTGAGATTGCCCCTAAACTTAAAGAGAGAGGAATTCTTATAGCTGGCTTAGATATAGTTGGCGATTTCTTAACAGAAATAAATATTACTTGTCCAACTTGCTTCAGAGAGCTTTTAGATCAAAAAGGAATTAATTTAATGGAAGAAGTCTTTGATTTTGTTGAATCCTAAAAGCTAATGTCTATTAGATTTAATTTCTTTCTTGCAATTTCTTTTGGTCTACACATTTTACTGATTTTTTTTCTATCATTTACAGAAACTAAAAATACTCTTTCTAAAAATTTTGTTACTAGCGTTAATTTAGAATTTTCTAATTATCAAAGATTTGATAGGCCTTCTGATTTCGATCAATATCAAAAAACAGATGAGAATCTTGGCTCAAAAAAAGAGATTTTTTCAAAAAAATTACAAACAAAAAAAGAGAAAAATCTTGCTGCAAATAAATACGTAAGTGCATGGCAGAGGAAAATAGAAACTATCGGCAACTTGAACTATCCTGATTTTGTTGATTCATCTGCTCCATTAAAATTAACTTTATCAGTGACTTTAGGTAAAGATGGAGCTCTTCTAGACTATGCCCTTATAAAGGCTTCAGGAAATCAGAAATTAGATCAAATAGCAATGGAAATTATTGAAATGGCTTCTCCATTTAATCAATTTCCTGAGGAAATGTCTGATTTTGCTGAAATCACTATTATTAGAGATTGGAAGTTTGGAAATCAAGAAATTTCAAAATGAATGTTTTAGGAATTGACTATGGATTAAAAAATGTTGGATTCGCAATAGGAGAAGAAATAACAAATAATTGCTCTACTTATTTTTCAAAGAGATTTAAAAATAAAAAAGAATTAATCAAAGAGATAAAAAATTTGATTGCTGAATGGGACATTAACACTGTTGTTATGGGTTTGCCTTTGAATATAGATAATAGTGAAAGTGAAATGTCATTAGAAATTAGAAATTTTTCCATAAAACTTGAAAAAGATATTAATATCAAGATAAATTTTGTGGATGAAAAACTAACTACTTATGAAGCTAAGCAGATCATGAAAGATTTAAATAAAAATGAAAAAGAAATAAAGAAGAACAATCACGGGTTGGCTGCTAAACTAATTGTTGATTCTTTTTTGAGAGAAAAAAGATAATCATGGCAGCCTTTATACCCGACGAATTTATTCAAAGATTACTCGACGAAACTGACATTGTTTCGCTGGTAGATTCTCACGTTCCTTTAAATAAAAAAGGAAAGGATCATTGGGCTTTATGTCCTTTTTGTGACGATGGAAGTAAACCTTCCTTTAGCGTAAGTCAGCAAAAACAATTTTATTACTGTTTTAGATGCAGAGCTTCGGGAAATGCAATTGGATTCTTAATGAACTATCAATCTCATGACTTTCAAGGAGCTATAGAAATTTTAGCTAATAATGTGGGTTTAGAAATTCCTAAAACTGGAAGTAACAAAAACTATGAAAAAAATAAAAAAATTTTTGAGTTGAATGCTTTAGCCACTGACTTCTATGTAAAAAATTTATTTAGAGATAAAAATGAATTTGACGTCAAAAATTACCTTTTGAATAGGGGAATAAATGAAGAAACAATAAAAACTTTCCAATTAGGTTTTGCCCCAAAAGGATGGGATAACTTATCTACTTTTTTTAAAAAAACTCTTGATTCAGAATTACAACAGGTTGATGCAGGTCTTTTTAAAACCAGTGAAAAGAACAATAAGGTTTATGATGTTTTTAGAAATCGAATTATTTTTCCAATCAAATCTCAAAGAGGTCAAATTATAGGATTTGGAGGAAGAGTAATTGATTCGACTGATAATCCTAAATATTTAAACTCCTCGGATTCTGAAGTTTTCAAAAAAGGCAGAGAGCTTTATGGCTTGAGTGAAATTCTCAAAAATAAAAAAAGAACAAATCGGATAGTTGTTGTTGAAGGATATACAGACGTTTTATCTCTATTTTCAAATGATATTAGTTACGCTGTTGCTACCTTAGGTATAGCAACTAGCAAAGCTCATATTGACAAATTATTTGCTCATGTAGATGAAATAGTATTTTGTTTTGATGGAGATGGCGCTGGAGTAAAAGCTGCTGAATCTGCACTAAATATAAGCCTTTCAGGATTGAGAGACGGCAAAAAAATAAGATTTATGTTCTTACCCGAAGGCGAAGATCCTTCGAGCTTGCTTGAAAAAGAAGGCAAAGAGGAATTTGAAAAAAGAATAGAAAATTCAAAAGTACTATCTGAATATTTGTTTGAAAATATCTTAAAAAAATATGATGACTCTATTGAGTCTAAAGCATCGGCGATGAAAGAATTTTTAGACACAATGAAGTTAATGCCTTCAAGCAATTTTAAGAAAATATTATTTCAAGAATTCTCTAAGAAATTAGGTGTTGAATTAGAAGAAATAAAACAACCTGAAAGGAAAAGAGAATCAGATGTAAGGAAAACAAATCAAGCGAACGAAGAAAAAATAGAATTAGATAAAGTTTCAAAAAGTATTATTAAAGTTTTAATGGATAGCCCGAATCTTTCGAGCTTACCTGCATTAGATATTTTTTTAGAGCAAGATTCTTTTATGGCGCAGTTTTTAAACTTTTTGAGAAGTAAAGAAAATTTAACTTTTCCTATGATTCTTCAGGCTTTTGAAGGAAAAAAGCAGTTTTTAATTGATCTAGCAGAAGATGAAAACTTAATAGCGCCTAATGAATCAGAAGATTATTTAATTCAAGCAGTTAATTTTCTTAAGAAAAACGACAAAGAAAATTTACTAAGTCAACTCAAAAGAAAATATGAAAATGATTCTATATCCGATCAAGATAAAATAGAGCTTAAAAAACTTCTTATGAATAAATTCGATGATCTAGACGAGCGCGAACTTACGCTTCTGAAAAATATCTAAACTATTGAAATATTATTTCTAGACCACAATTAAAAATTATGATTAAAGGTCACAAAGTTATATAATTTCCAACCTTTTTCTAAAGAACTAATAATATGTACGACGAAGATATTGAAAATAATGGCCTGAGAGAACTCATTGAAAAGGGCCGTGAACAAGGTTTTATCACCTATGCTGATATAAATGACTTTTTGCCCGATGATGTTTCTGACCCCGATCAGCTAGATGAAGTAATTCAGATGGTAAATGACTTGGGTCTTCAAGTTTTAGAAAATGCTCCTGAAGATGGGTCAGATTTTCTAGCCAATGCTGCGCAGAATGCTCAACCCGCAATTACTGAAAATGAGATGGGAACGATTGAATCTGAAGTAGGTCGAACCACTGATCCAGTGAGACTATATATGAGGGAAATGGGATCGGTAGATTTACTTACGAGAGAAGGCGAGATTACCATAGCAAAAAGTATTGAAGAAGGCGCCAGAGATCTCTTGCATGCCTGTGCTCACTTTCCTGGAATTATTGAAGAAGTATTATTGGAATATGCGTTAATAAAAAAAGAGGACAAAAGAATTTCTGATCTAGTAGTAGGGTTTATGGATGAAGAGGAAGAAGTGCTTCCTGGCCCTCAAGCAGGCGAACAATCTGATGATGAAGAAGAAGAAAATACTGGGATAGACTTAGAGGAGCTAAACAAAAGATTTTCCGCCGTAAAACGTTTATATAACAAAGCCGAAAAAGCAATTGCATCAAAAGGTAGAACAAGCCCGGAAGCTATCAAAGAATTAGACAAATTAGGCGAAACTTTTAAATTTCTTAAGTTATCTCCCAAAAAATTTGAAGTTATTTCATTGAAACCAAGAATTATGGCTAGGCAAGTTAGACGACTCGAAAGAGAAATCTATAACCTGTGTGTTCAAAAAAGCAAAATGCCCAGAAAAGAATTTTTAGACGCGTTTAAAGAAAATTCAACAAATTTAAAATTCTTAGACCCAATTTTTAAAAGTAAAAAAAACTATGTTGGTGAACTAGTTGATTACAAAGACGACGTCAAAGCAATTCAACAAAAAATTAAAGGTATCGAAAAAGAAATTGGAATGACAGTTTCCGAGCTAAAAGAATTAGCTGCAAAAATGACAAAAGGGGAAACTAAAATTAGAAGAGCCAAAAAAGATATGATTGAAGCTAATCTGAGGTTAGTAATCTCGATAGCAAAAAAATATACGAATAGAGGCCTGCAATTTCTTGATTTAATTCAAGAAGGTAATATTGGATTAATGAAAGCGGTTGATAAATTTGAGTATAGGAGAGGTTACAAATTCTCTACTTATGCCACTTGGTGGATCAGACAGGCGATCACAAGATCGATCGCTGACCAGGCAAGAACGATAAGAATTCCTGTCCATATGATCGAAACAATAAATAAATTAAATAGAATCTCAAGACAAATGCTTCAAGAAAATGGGAGAGAGCCTACTCCGGAAGAATTAAGTGTCAGAATGGAAATGCCAGAAGATAAGATTAGAAAAGTATTAAAAATTGCTAAAGAACCTATATCAACTGAAACGCCTATTGGAGATGAAGACGATACTACTTTAGGAGATTTTATAGAGGATCCTTTACTGGATTCTCCGATCGATTCAGCTACTGAATCAAATCTTATTGAGGCCACTGGAGGTGTCTTAGGCAGCCTTACAGCAAGAGAAGCAAAAGTACTAAGAATGAGATTTGGAATTGGAATGAATACGGATCACACACTGGAAGAAGTTGGTAAGCAATTTGACGTAACTAGAGAAAGAATTAGGCAAATTGAGGCGAAAGCTTTGAGAAAACTAAGACATCCGTCAAGATCTGGGCACTTAAAAGGTTTCTTAGACGAATGAAAAAGGGCCTGTAGCTCAGTTGGTTAGAGCAGCGGACTCATAATCCGTTGGTCGGAGGTTCGAGTCCTCCCGGGCCCACCACTTAAAACTTCATTTCAATTAGTTCCTCACAGAAAAATATGAAAAACAACGCATCTTTAATTTTTGGTTCAACTGGATTTACTGGTTCTTTGGCTTTATCTCATCTCAAAGTTTTTGAAGGACCAATTATTGCAATCAATAGAAGAAAAAAAGAAGACTTTGATGACAGAATAGAACAGGTAATTCTTAAAGATTTCAATTTTGAAGACCTTAACCTACCTAAAATAGATCATGCTTACATTTGTCTAGGAACAAAACTAAGAGCTTGGGAATTGCTAGTAATGAGCAAAGAAAAAAAAGATATTTTTATGAAGACTGATTTTGAGTTAATAATAAAGGCAGCAAAAAAAGCCAAGTCTTCAGGCGCCCAAACAATATCTTTAATTTCTGCCGTAGGAGTAAATGAAGGATCTATCAATACGTATATGGATTTAAAAGGTAAAGTTGAAAATGAAATAATTAAACTTGGTTTCAAATCAACCAACTTTTTTAGACCTGGGCATCTTCAAGGAAAAGGTCACACAGAGAAATGGGATACCTCACTCGCTGATTTTTTTTCTAAAATTTTAGATATCTTTTTGGTGGGACCTTTATCTAAATTTAAAAGTATAGAAGGGGACATAGTTGCTAAAGCAATGGTTTTTGAGACTAAAAAGAGTAAACCCGGAGTAAATTATTTTTATTTTAACGAAATGATCCAATCGTTAATTAATGCAACACCTTCAGAATGACTTAATTTTCTTCCCGATTCAGGCATCATAACTCCAGGATCTAAAGAATCCATTCTATGAAGAAGGATAGATTCTTCCGGACTACCTGGCACTATGGAGAATTTCATTCCTTCACTAGCTCTTCCAGCTGCAACAGGTTTTTTATAGATTCCTATTTTTCTATTTTCGGTTTCAGTAAGATTTAGATTTAGTCCCGTTGTGTCTGCTGAACCACCTGGCATATGACAATGTCCACAGTTAATATCTAAATATGCACGAGCTTTTGCGTTTAATGGAGCTGCTTCATCAGACCAATTAACGATTAAATCTAAAGGCATATGACTTTCAACTATCTCTTTCTCCATCCAATAGGATATTTGGTTAGCAATTTTTTCTTTATATTGAATACTAAAGTTTAGATTTCTTGATTTTGGCCCAATAGGCATTATCACCCCACTTTTTAAGTGACATTCTTTGCACTGATTTTGATTGGGAACCCTATAGTCGACGTATTTTTTTTCTCCATCAATAAAATAAGCCATCGATTTGTGAGTATGACCAGTAACTTTCAAATATGCTTCCGTTTGATCTTGGTTCCATACGTATGTATGAGCCATCCAGCCTGATTCTTGGTTTAGAAGCAACCTAGTTTCTAACAACATACGATTACCATCTAAAGCTTTCGGATAAGAAAAAGTTTTTACTAAAGCAGACCCTACTGGGAATTCGTAAACTTCATTAGGAAAAAATTTAGCTTTTTTGCCTTTAGGAACATAAACAAACCTATGTTTATCGGCATAATCAGAAAATAAAGCGGAGTGAAGAATATACGGATACACATTTTCACTCGGCACCTGAGCAATAGCATCTTCGAAAAATTCATATTCTGAAAGTTTTTTTTCTGGTTTCTTTGAGAGAATTGCCTCTTCATTGACGGCACTTACACTGACAGAAAGTAAGACAAAAATGAGAGAATAAACTTTTTTTAGTTCCATTTTAAGATTTCAGGTAATTTACTAATTGGGCCAGCAAATTCACCTTTATCTCTGGACGGAGAGTGAAAAAATGGGAAAGCAACATACCAAAAAACATCAAGGTCAAGAAAGTTAGTTTCTTCAACTTCTTCTAAGATTATTTTTTCTTCGTCAGGTTGACCAAATATCAATTGTCCAATGGGCAAGAGTCCATCCCAAATAATATCTGGCATATCACCTTTTGCTATATCTATTAAAATAGGGGAGAGATCACCCCTAGAGACGTCAGGATTTTTACCTACATTAGAATATTCATTATTATGAATTTGGACACCTTTTGGATAAGGATCATAATTCTCGTCTCCAGACTCAAGATCTCCAGCCACGACAGCAATATGAACAGTTTGGTTGTTATCAAAGCTATTATCAAAAACTTCAACATTTCTATTAGCCATAATTATTAGCCCAGTCCCACTTGGAACCAATCCAACGATATTCCCTTCAGGAGCAAAGTTTTCAGTATTGTTATTAAATGATTTATTTTGAAAAACCCTTACGAATTTCCCTCCTTGTTTTGGTAGATTTGGAAGATCGAAGATAAGGATTCCCCCAGTATTATTAGTTGCAACATTATTATAGACATCGGCATGATAAGAATTTTCTATCTCAATACCTGCAACATTAAATTCTGCTCTAGTATTTCTAACAATAATTTGTTCAGATTGCCCTACATAAACCCCTGCATCAGAGGCACCAATTGCCACACATCCATCAATCAAGACTCCAATAGATTCAACCGGGTATAGCCCATAAGCACCATTTTTTGAATCAGGACCATTAGTCCATTCAGTTCTCACTTTAATAAAACTTATGTTTTTGACACCTTTGGACTTAATTGCATCACCTTTTGCATTCTCAATTGCAAAATCTTGCATTAAAACATTATCAGAGGTCACCAATAGTCCTTGAGCCCCTGTTTCTTGATTACTAAAATTCAAGACAGTTTCATACATGCCTTCACCTATTATCGAAACATTATCAACGTCTAGTGAAAGTCCATGATCTAACTGATAAATGCCTTTTGAAAGAAAAACTGTATCTCCCGGCTCAGCTAAAATTAGAGCCTCTTGAATTTCGTCTTGAGCCGTATTAGATGGCGTTATAGTCCAATTCTTGGCTTGAATTGAATTAACAAAAACGACAAGTAGCAAAAATTTTAAGATTTTATTTTTCATGAAAAATTATTTTACTCCTTTAAAATCATCTTTCACTTATATTTTTATTTAACTTGCTTTTTAAATGAGAATAACTATCATTCGTGCTAATGAATGAATTCATCATTGTCTTTAGGGAAACACTAGAAGCAACTTTAATAGTTGGAATTATTTATGTTTTTTTACTAAAGCAACAAATTCCTGGGGCTATTTCAAAACTATGGATGGGAGTAGGAACTTCAATTCTAGCGAGTCTTTTTGTTGCTTATTTAGTTTTGTTAGGTCAGGAAGCACTGGGAAATAATTCTTTAAGATCTCTTTTTGAAGCAATTTTTATGTTTATAACGGCTAGCTTCATTTGGTATGTGATTTTCTGGTTGTCAAAACATGTAAGTAACAGAGCAGACCTTGAGGGCAAAGCTCAAGAAGCAATATCTAGTTCATCTTGGGGAATCTTCTTTGTTGTCTTTTTCTCAATAATCAGAGAAGGTTTTGAGACAGTTGTATTTTTAATTGGAAGTTTATCTGTTACTGGAAGCTTTTCTTATTTAGGTTTTATAAGCGGAATGATACTTGCTATTTTAATAGGATATTTGATAGTAGTGCAGGGTAAAAAAATAGATATAAGGCCTTTTTTCAAATATACAACTTTACTTTTAGTTTTCTTAGCCTCTGGAATGATTGCATATGGCTCACATGAAGTAGAAAGTTATTTAGCTAAGTCGGATAATTTAAGTCTGGTTGGAGTTGAATCAAAATCAGAAATAAAAAGGCCTTGGGATATCTTAGAACCCAAGAAAGTATTATCTGATGATGAATCGAAATGGCTTTACACTTACAACATTAAAGGAAAAGAAAAGTATACTCATTTACTCCATGATAGTGGGAGAGTGGGGGCTTTCTTGAAAGGCTTCTTTGGCTACAATAGCAACCCAAACTATATTGAATTGTTCGCTTGGATTATTTCTTTGGTTTTAGGTCTAAGAATGTGGCGTCGCTTTTATCCAGCCTAGCAATTTTTTTAAAAATTTCATAAATACATAATTTACTTATATACATATTATTTTTGCAAATGATAATCATTATCCTTTACATTGTTAATGATAATCATTATCATTCCGGTCGAGTCATTTTATGAAAAAACTTTTAATTGGTATTTTAGTTACAGTAGGATTTCTTTGCTCCAGTTTATTATTTGCACAAGATACAGAAGAACTATTAGTTAAGGGCAAGGTCTTACAATCTGACCAAGTTACTGCTTTTAAAACTCCTGTTCCTGTTTTAAATGTTCCGCAATCAGTTTCTATTATTACAGATGATGAAATTAGAAAAAAAGGATACAGAGAACTAGGAGATATAGTTCGTTACACGCCTGGGGTAAACACTACTCAAGGAGAAGGTCATAGAGATGCTATGGTTTTTAGAGGTGTAAGATCAACTGCAAACTTTTATTTAGATGGCGCTAGAGACGACGTTCAATACTACCGTTCTTTATACAATATTGAGCAGGTAGAGGTAATTAAGGGCGCTAACGCCTTATTGTTCGGGCGTGATGCTAGAGGCGGACTTATTAACCGTGTTACAAAGAAACCAGAAATTGGCGAATCTTTCAGATCTGTGGATGCTGGAATTGACAGTTTCGGTGCATTCGATGTCGCGATTGACACAAATATGGACACTTCCGATAGCACCGCTATAAGACTTATGTTGCATAGTGATACATTAGAAAATCACAGAGACTTCTTTGATGGTGACCGACTTGGATTCAATATTGTTTCAAGGACTGAATTAGATGCTGATTCTACATTGGATTTATCTTATGAATATGTAGATCATGAAAGATTCATTGACCGTGGTATACCAACAAGCTTAACAAGCTACCTACCAGTAGAAGAATTGAAAGATTACGTTTTTGGTACTCCTGAGATAAATACGCAAACAAATGAAGCAGACATAATCAGAGCCAAGTTGACTCGCGAACTATCTGATACAAGCAGAGTAATAGTTTCATTAACTATGAACGATTTCGATAAAATGTATCAAAATTTATATGTTTCCAAGTACGCTCCAGCAGCCGCTAATACTCCTACAGTAGGAACAATTGACGCCGATGGTTACAGAGACGTTACTAGAAGAGAAAGCACGATTTTTAACGTTGACTGGGTTAATGAGTTAGAGATTGGAACAGCTACTCATACTATTTTAGCTGGTTTAGAAGTTCTTGAAACAGAAAATAAAAACCAACGTTACTACAAGTGTTTTTCTTCACATGATGGAAATTCCGCCCTTAATAATACTGCCGACTGTACTGCCAGTAGTGGACAAAAATCTAATAAAGAAACTTTCACTCTAGCAAGACCAATGGATTTTTCTAAAAATAGCGGCGGTGTTGCCAACACTACTCACTTTGATCAAGCAGGTGCTTTTTATGCTAGAACGGAAACTGACGTAGAAATTACATCAATTTCACTTCAGGATCAGATAAGCATTAATGAAAATGTGTTAGTAACTATCGGTGGAAGATTCGATCAAATGGAATTAACAGTTAACGATACTAGAACAGCTTCCGGTGCAACAACAGTGAATGATAGAGATATTTTCTCACCAAGAGCTGGGTTAACTTTGAAGCCTCAAGAAAATGTTTCTTTCTTCGTTGCTTACAGCGAAAGTTTTTATCCTAAAGCTGGAGAGCAATACAAGAAACAAAGTGCTGGCGCAGCAATAACTGACCCAGATACTTTTGAAAATACTGAAATTGGTTTCAAAATGGATATAAATCCAGATCTTATGTTCACTGCCAACTATTTCGATAGTGACAACGTGGTAGGTAGAGCAGATGGTGAAGGAACTGCCGAAACAACTAATTTATCTGTTGATGGTTTTGAGCTTGAGCTTAAAGGTCAAATTACCGATCAATTATATGCCGCATTTGGTTATGCAAACTTTGATGGAGAAACCTCTCCAGGGACTCAGGCCAAAGAAATTCCTGAATCAACTCTTTCCGGGTGGATTAACTATCAAGTAAATGACACATTTGGCTGGGGAATTGGATTTACCTCTCAAGGTGAATCTCAAGCTAAAGATGGCGCAAGATCAAACGGAATACTTCCCAGTTACACTAGATGGGATGCTGCCGGATATTGGACTCTTTCTGATGATCTTTCTGTACAGTTAAATATCGAAAACTTAACTGATACCGTTTATTTCCCGCATGCTCATTCTACTCACCAGATATCAGTTGGAGAGGAAATGAATGCTAGGGTTTCTTTAAATTACAGTTTCTAATCTAGATTTTTCTTGAGGAAGTTTCACTTCCATTTATATAGAACTTCCTCAAGAATCACCCCCTAAGTCTAGGTTGAAAAATCTAACCTTAATGAAGTAGAGGCATTGAGATTAGACAGGGTTCAAGGTTGGAGAGCTTTGAGCCCTGACTTAAAAAGAATCAAATAAAAATGTCCCGCTCAGGCGGGATATTTTTTGTATTCCAAAATTAGAATTTAGAAAATTTTTTTTAAAAACTAGGATGGGCTTATCTCAATGTTGTAGAGGCATTGAGATAAAGTGTTTCAGGATTAAATGATATCTTAGAATAAATTAGAAATCTTATTTACTTTGGACTTCTCTTTTTTAGCGCGTTTAAGGTTTAATTTAGACCATACCTGATCAAGAGCTCCAACAAATGTTTGAATATCTTCTGCAGAGTGTTTAGGAGTGATTGTAACCCTGAATCTTTCATCTCCTTTTGGCACTGTCGGATAGAAAATTGGTTGAATATAAATACCATGCTCTTCTATTAAGACGTTGGCTGCCTTTTTGCAAAGGTCAGGATCATAAAGGTGAATGGGAACTATGTGACTGTCATTTTCAAGAAAAGGAATTTTTGAATCTCTCAAACCTTGTCTTATTAAATCAGAATTATTTTTTATATTTTTTCTAAGTAAGTCAGCACCTTTAGCAAGGTCTACTGCTACTAAGCTAGCTGCAGCTATGCTTGGATTTGCAGATGAAGTAAAAATAAAACCTGGAGCAAAACTTCTTATAAAATCAATTATATCCTTGCTAGCTGCGACATACCCGCCCATCTGACCAAAAGCTTTTGATAGAGTTCCATTAATAATATCAATTTCATCTGAAACTCCTAATTCTGCTGCGATACCTCTTCCTTCAGGTCCGTAAAGACCTACGGAGTGAACTTCATCTAGGTAAGTAAGAGCATTATATTTTTTAGCGAGAGATACTATTTTTTTTATTGGCGACCTTAAACCTTCCATGGAATAAAGAGATTCAAATACAATTATTTTTGGGGTATTAGCATTTGAAGTTTTTAGTAATTCTTCCAAGTGATCTGTGTCGTTATGTTTAAAAACGTGAGTTGGTACGTTTGCATTTTTAATACCTTGGATCATTGAGGCATGATTTAACTCATCTGAATATACTTCGCATCCACTGAGTTTTTTACAAAGAGTCCATAGTGTTGATTGATTTGCAGTATAAGCTGAAGGAAATAATAGACTTGCTTCCTTGTTATGAAGCTCTGCAAGACTTTTCTCTAAATCAGCATGATATGTTGATGTGCCAGATATATTTCTAGTTCCTCCAGAACCAGTTCCCAATTCTTTCGTTACCTTCGTGGACTCCATTATCACAACAGGATGTTGGCTCAAGTTAAGATAGTCATTACTACACCAGACTTCAACTGCTCTTTCCTTGCCTTCAAATCTTTCAGTCGCTTTGGGGAAGTTTTTCTGATTTCTATTTATCTCTCTAAATTTTCTGTAAAGACCCTGAGACTTTAGAGATGTGAGTTCATCGGAGAAGAATTTCGTATAGTTCATTTGGTAATTTGTAGAGAATATTTTTTGTATATTTAAAACATTATTACTCTTTTTGTACAGAGAATTTATAATTAACTACTTAATTATAATAAAGAGTTATATTGAAGACACTGACAATAATTTCCAGAAAAAGTCATTTGGCTCAAATTCAAGCTGAAGCTGTGGGTAAAAGAATTTTAAAATATTTTCCCAAAATTGAAATTAAATTTATTCAAAAGGATACTCAAGGCGATATAGATTTAAATACCCCACTTCATAAAATGCCAGAAATTGGAGTTTTTACCAATGATATTAGAAATGAGTTAATTCAAAAAAATGCTGACTTAGCTGTTCACTCTTGGAAAGATTTGCCAGTAGAGATGGAAGATGGAACAAAAATTTCTGCAACTATTGAGAGGGCAGACTTGAGGGACATATTAATTTTTAAAAAAAATTCTATTTCAAAAAAGAATATTTCTATTTATACCTCTTCCCCTAGAAGAAAAGAAAATCTTTCAAGCTTTCTTCCCAAAGCTCTTCCATCACAGCCGAACAAAGTAAAATTCATAGATATTCGGGGAAATATCTCAACACGAATCAAAAAATTAATAAGATCTAATGCCGATGGTCTCGTAATGGCTAAAGCTGCATTGGATAGAATTATTGAAGATGATTCAGCAAAATTTTTAAAAGAAAAAAAAGAATTTTTAAATTTTTTCAAAGAATTAAATTGGATGGTCTTGCCTTTATCCGAAAATCCATCAGCTCCGGCTCAAGGTGCTTTAGCAATTGAAACAAGGTCAGATGATGAAGAAATTTTAAAAATATTAAATAAAATTAATGACGAAAAAGTTTTTAAATCAGTAGAAAAAGAAAGAAAAATTCTAAAAGAATATGGCGGAGGTTGTCACCAAAAAATTGGGGTGAGCCATCAAATAATAGAAATGGGAGAGGTATTAAATCTTAAAGGAGAAACAGAGGAAGGGTTAAGATTGAGTGAAAATAGTTTTTTTCCGAAAACGAACTTCATAGATGAGTTAATTTCAGAGATTAAAAGCATTTATCCTAAGAAGCCTGAGAATTCATCTTTTTTTGACAGAGAAAACATTGAAGATTCTTCAAATTTTTTGAAAGAGATAATTAATTCGGGAATTTATGTCAGCCGAAGTAATGCGTTAGATAGTTTTAATGATATAAAAGAATCTAATACAATTTGGACTAGTGGAATCAAGACTTGGCTCTCTCTTTCAAGCAAAGGTTTGTGGGTAAACGGTACTTCGGATAGTTTGGGAGAAATAGAATCACCTCCTGAAAATATTTTTAAAAAAATAAAATGGTACAAAATCTCTCATGATGCAGCGCCCAAAAGCGATAAAGAAATTATTCCAACATACAGATTGATTAAAAAAGAACTTCCTAAAGAAATAAAGAACGTTTCTCATTTTTATTGGATGAGTTTCAGTTCATTTGAGTATGCTCTAGAGAAATATCCAGAAATAAAAAATAGAAATCACGCTTGCGGTCTAGGCAGAACATTCGAAGAAATAAATACAGTCATACCTGGAAAAGTTTATCCTTATCTTAAATATCAAGACTGGCTAGAAAAAATCAACCAAGCAAAGTAATATCACACTCCAATTTTTGTAAAATGAATTTAAATAGAAAATTTCCTTACACAAGGCTAAGAAGAACAAGATCTAAATCGGGTTTAAGGTCTATGGTTGCAGAGGTAAATTTGTCAGTTGATGATTTAATTCAGCCAATTTTTATCAAAGAAAATTTATCAGGTACAGAAGATATTGAATCCATGCCTGAAATTAAAAGATTTGGTTTAGACGTTTTAAATGAAGAGATAGAAGAGTTGGTGTCTCTGGGAATTAAATCAGTAGCTGTTTTTCCTGTAATAGAAGAATCAAAAAAAGATGCTGCAGGCCTAGAGGCTCTAAATGAAAACAATTTTCTTACAAAAGCAATCAAACAAATTAAAGAGTCCTTCCCTGATCTAATTGTCATCGTAGACGTAGCATTAGATCCTTATACAACTCATGGACATGATGGTGTCCTTGATGATAATGACGATGTGGATAACGATGCGTCTTTGTTAACTTTGAAAGAACAAGCTTTAGTTTTAGCAAAAGCAGGAGCAGATGTCATCGCGCCTTCGGATATGATGGATGGAAGAATTAAGCTCATTAGAGAGGCTTTAGAAGATAATAATTTTAAAAATACCGTTATCTTGTCTTACGCAGCAAAATATAGCTCTAAATTTTATGGTCCATTTAAGGACGCAGTAGAATCTGCAAAGTTCTTTGGAAACAAGACGAAAGACACTTATCAAATGGCCATTGGCAATATCGATGAAGCTTTGCAGGAAGTTGCAATGGATATTGAAGAGGGCGCAGATATAGTCATGGTAAAACCTGGCTTGCCATTTTTGGACGTACTCAAAGCCGTCAAAGATGAATTCAAAATGCCAACTTTTGTCTATCAAGTAAGCGGTGAATACTCGATGTTAAAAGCTGCAATTGAAAAGGGCTGGCTTTCAAAAGAGGTGATGAAAGAATCTTTAATTTCTTTTAAAAGAGCTGGCGCTGATTGCATTTTAACTTATTCAGCAAAGGAAATAGCAAGAGAACTATAATAAGTAATGCCAAACGAAAGGTTTTTAAATGCATTGCAAGGGAAGCCACAAA
>CENU01037871.1_pt1 | contig 17557 bp, 17 predicted proteins | sample 361331 | NCBI WGS metagenome assembly CENU01 (sample SAMEA2619766, study PRJEB7988) | marine metagenome | isolation source: saline water (ENVO:00002010), including | reverse complement strand
GCTGATAAACAAAATACGATTGATTGCATATTATCTTTTGATTCAGATAGGACATGATTATCATTGTAAAAACTATGGAATAACTGTGCCAAGTCTCTTAAATAGAAAATTATTAGATGAGGCTGAAGACTAATGGCAGATTTATTAACAACATTTGGATATTTAGATATTTCGTGAATTAAGTTATCACATTCTTTGTATGTATTTCTTTCAATAGCTTCAATATTGGGATCCAATTCTGGATTCATTTCTTTAAACTTTTTCTCAAGAGAAAATATTCGAGCATGCGCATATTGAATATAATAAAAAATATTTTCTTTACTATCTGATTTTGCTAAATCTAAATCAAAATCTAGATGTTGATCAGCCTGTTTTGATAAATAATAAAATCTTGCAGCATCAGCCCCAATTTCTTCAATTAAATCTCTTAAAGTAAAAAATTCTCCCGTTCTGGTAGACATTTTTACTTTCTTGCCTTTTTTAAAGAGATTTGCAAATTGAACGAGCTTAACAATTAATTTTTCTTTACTTGAGCCTAGGGCATCTATAGATGCCTCAATTCTTTTAATGTAACCATGATGATCTGCACCCCAAACATTTATTAAATCATCATAACCTCTATCGACTTTATTTTTGTGATATGCAACATCAGATGCAAAATATGTAGCTCTGCCGTCATCTCTAACTAAAACTCTATGCTTATCATCACCACTATTATCAGTATTAAGCCATATAGCTCCATCTTTTTCGTAAGCCATACCATCATTTTTTAATTTATTTATTGATTTAGAAATTTCAGAAGAATTATCGTTAAGTTTGCCAAGAGAAGATTCATTAAACCAACTATCAAAGTCAACATTAAAATCTCTTAGGTCATTTTTTATCGACTTTATTATGCTTTCAAGAGAGAAAGATTTTACTAAATTCCATATTTTCTCATCTGATTTTTTTAGATTAACTATGATTTGATCGATTTCTTCTTCAGGATCCGAGGATAAGTTTTTTAAAATAGTCTCCACATCGTTATATTTAACTATATTTTTTAGAATAAACTCTTTGCCAATAGATTCAATATATGCTCCTTTGTATGCATTTTGTGGAAAAAAATTATCCAATTCCTTTTGAATTATTTTTACAATAACGCTTGCAGTTAGGATATCAATTTGTCTTCCTGCATCATTAATGTAATATTCTTTTTCAACAGATGATCCAGTGGCTTCTAATATCCTGCCAATTGCATCTCCATAAACTGCTCCTCTCCCATGGCCAACATGCAGAGGGCCTGTTGGATTAGCAGATACAAATTCAATTTGAACTTTTCTATTATCTCCAATTTTTGATTTTCCAAAGTTTTGTTTTTCTTCAATTATTTTGTGAAGAACTGAAGCAAAATCCTTTCTATGAAGAGTAATATTAATAAATCCTGGACCAGCTGCCTTAACGGCCTTATGAAGTTTTAATTCGCTAAGATTTTTTTCAAGATTAATAGCTAGCTCTTTTGGATTAAGCTTTAATAAACTTGCTGCAACCATACATACATTTGTTGTAAGGTGGCCATTTTTTAAATTCTCAGAAATCGCTGTTGAAGATTTATTTGTAATAGTCTTAACCAAATCATCATTAATTCCATCAAGTGATGATATGAATATTTCTATTTTTTGATTGATAGTTTCTATCAAGATTTTGATCTCCCAACGTAGGTCATATCTCTAGTATCAACTTTTATTATTTCATTCTCGTTAACAAATAACGGCACTTGAATTTCAATGTTAGTTTCAAGAGTTGCATTCTTAGTTGCTCCAGAGACAGTATCACCTTTAACACCTGGCTCAGCACTAGTAATTTTTAATTCAACGATTGCTGGTGGGTTAACAGAAATAGGTTGCCCATCCCATAAAATTATTTCACAAACCTCCTGCCCAACTAAAAATTTTTTTGCATTTCCCATTTGTAAAGAATTTATTTCAATTTGATCAAAGGTAACTGTATTCATAAAATGCCATGAATCATTGTCGTGATATAAAAATTCCATTTCTGCATGATTAATATCAGCAGCTTCAGCACTTTCTCCTGATTTGAATGTTTTATCATTTGTATTGCCAGTTAAAAGATTCTTATATTTAACTCGCATTACTGCTTGTCCTTTTCCCGGTTTGTGAAATTCATGTTCCACAATGGAGCAGGGAGCATTATCAATTATGAGCTTTGTTCCATTTTTAAATTGGTTTGTTGAAATTTTCATAATAAATATATTTTTATGTTATTTTAATAGCGAGGTATCCAAATGAGAAATTTTTTATATATAACTTTATTATCGATAATTGTAACTTCTTGTGTTCCAGGTAGCGAACAAACTGATCAAACAAAAGATTTAGAAGATTTTTTGATGATGGTAGAGGAAGAAAATAAAAAGGATGGCCCAGTTATATATTCAGCATCATGGATAAGCTCAAATTTCATTACGTATGATTCTCAAAAAATAATTGCAGATTATGGGACTAGATATACCCTTAATTCACTTGAGCGCTCAAGACAAGCCTCAGCCTTTAATGATCTAGAAACAACCCCAGAAAATAAAAGAATGTTAAATATATTAAAAAGTTCTTTTGTTATGCCACCTCCATTAAATGAAGATTTGGCAAGTGAACTATCTAAAATAACAACTAGCCTCGAAGCTATGTATGGTGCAGGAGAATATTGTTATGAAGATGGAAATTGTCTTGATTTAGAGGCATTTGAAGGAATTATTGATACATCAAGAGATCCTAATAAATTATTAAGTGCTTGGAAAGGTTGGCATGAAATTGGAAAACCAATGAAACCTCTTTATTTAAGAATGGTGGATATTGGCAATAAGGGCTCACAAGATCTTGGATATGATGGTTTAAGTGACCTTTGGTTCAGTAAATACGATATGCCAGCAAATGATTTTTTAGATGAAACTGATAGAGTATGGGAAGAAGTTAAACCCTTATATGATGCACTCCACTGTCATGTTAGAGCTAAATTAAATGATCATTACGGTGATGAAGTTATCTCAGAATCTGGACCATTGCCTGTGCATATGCTCGGAAACATGTGGGGACAGTCATGGTCAAATATATATGATTTAGTTTACACAGAAGAATTAAATTCTAACTCTATTGACGTGACTAAAATAATTGAAGAAAAAGAAATTGATGAAATTGAAATGGTTAAATATGCAGAGGATTTCTTTCTATCTATTGGATTTGAATCTTTGCCAGAGACATTTTGGGAAAGATCTTTATTTGTAAAACCGAGAGATAGATCAGTAGTTTGTCATGCGTCGGCATGGAATCTAGATCCTACAACAAATGATCTAAGAATAAAAATGTGTATAGAAAGAAATGAAGAAGACTTTATAACAATTCATCATGAATTAGGACATATATTTTATTATCAAGCATATAACCATCTTCCAACTTTATTTCAGGGAGGTGCTAATGATGGATTTCATGAGGCATTTGGAGATTTATTAACACTATCGATAACTCCTGATTATCTAAAGGAAATAAATTTTATTTCTGAGGAGGAAGCAAATCTTGCTAAAGAAGACCCAATTGGATTATTAATGAAACAAGCTCTAGAGGGAGTTGTTGTAGTTCCATGGGCACTTATGTTAGACAAATGGAGATCAGGTGTTTTTAATGGTGAAATAACAGAAGATCAATTAAATTCATCATGGTGGCAGTTAAGAGAAGAATATCAAGGTATAAGTACAAGCGAAGAAAGATCAGAAGAATACTTTGATCCAGGAGCAAAATATCATATTCCCGGTAATACCCCATATACTAGATACTATTTAGCAAGAATTATGCAATATCAATTTCACGAGGCTTTATGTAATGAAATAAACTTTGATGGATATTTGCATGAATGTTCAATTTATGGAAACAAAGTTGCTGGAGAAAAGATAATTTCGACTATGGCAATGGGTGAAAGTATGCCCTGGCAAGAAGCTTTTGAAAACCTTACAGGGTCAAGGAAGTTAAGTGGAAAATCAATATTAAATTATTATGCGCCTCTAAAAGAATGGCTAGATGAGCAAAATAAAAATAGAACATGTGGATGGAACTAAATATGAAGATAGTAACTAATTTATTAATATCACTAACAGCTTTTTTTATAGCAATCTCTATAGCCGTAGCAACAGGCATTGAGTTAGTGTTTAACGCGGTTTTTCTGGCTTTTGCTATTCAATGGATTGCATTTATACCTGCATATGTTTTTCAAACAGAAAAATTTTATGATCTTACCGGCAGCCTGACATATTTATCAGTAATTTGGTATTCATTAGTCTTTTCTTCAAATCAATTCACCAATCTTAATGGTGCGAATATCGTGATTGTTTTATTAATCTCACTATGGGCGATAAGACTGGGTAGTTTTTTATTTATGAGAATTCATCATGACGGAGAAGATAAAAGATTTAGATCTATCAAACCATCTGCTTCACAATTTTTTATGACGTGGACTCTTCAAGGTTTATGGGTTTCACTTTGTTCCATGTGTGCATTAACTGCAATTTCATCAACCACTGGAGTGGTTATGAATGCATTTTTCTATATTGGCCTGGCTTTATTTATTCTTGGCTTTGTTGTTGAGGTAATAGCGGATAAGCAGAAATCAGCATTTAGAGCAAATAAAGAAAATAAAGATAAGTTTATAACTTCGGGATTATGGGCAAAATCAAGACATCCAAACTATTTTGGAGAAATTGTTTTATGGGCTGGTATAGCAGTTATGTCATTTTCTTCGTTGCAGGGTCTTCAATATTTAACTTTAATATCCCCAATTTTTACTTATCTTTTGCTTGTGTATGTAAGCGGTGTAAGAATGCTTGAAGCAAGGGGAGATATAAAATGGGGAGATAATCCCGATTATCAAGATTATAAGAAAAAGACTCCTACTTTATTTTTCAAACTTTTCTAAACAAATCAGTTCATTTGAAAATAAATATATAAAATATATCTAATTTAATTGCTATTTTTTTCTTGTTTTAATGAGACAAAAAATTTGCAAAATTGTTTTATTTATTGAGCACAGACTGTTAATATTAACGAACTTTAGGGAGTATATATAATGCTTAAATTAATTAGAGGCATACTTTTGCCCGGAATTTTTTGCTTCAGTACATTTGTCTTAGCAAATGAAATTGAAGTAAATATGGAAAATGTTTTGGAAGTTGGAAGAGAAAATCAAACTCTTTCTGCAACATCACAAAACAACATTGATCAAACAGAAAGACAAACTGACAAAATTGTTAATGAATATAAGGTTGTCTCGAAACAAGTCGAAGGCCTTAAACTTTATAACGAACAAAAAAGAATCCAAATACAAGCTCAGCTTGATTTGATGGATAAGCTTGATGAACAACTTGTTCAAGTTGTTGTAATGCAGAGACAAATACCTCCTCTAGCTCAGAAAATGTTAGATACTTTAGAAACTCTAATAACTTTAGATACTCCATTTAGACAAGAAGAAAGAAGGGCCAGAGTGGACTTAGTTAGATCTTCATTAGCAAAACCCAAGGTCACTGCTTCAGAGCAAGTAAGACAAGTGCTAGAAGCTTATAACATTGAAGCAGAGTACGGAAGGAAGATAGATACTTATGAAGATAAGCTTGCCGATGGAACAGTTGTAAATATTCTAGTAATAGGAAGAATTGGCATGTTTTACCAAACAAAAGATGAAAGATCTAGTGGCAGATGGGACAACGAAACTGGAACATGGGAAGAACTATCTTCTAGTTACAGAAAGCCTATAAGAGATGGAATAAGAATGGCTAAAAAATTAATTCCAACTGATATGTTATTAATGCCTGTTGTTAAGGGAGAAGTATAATGAAAAATTATTTATCAATACTATTTGTACTTTCCTTAACTTTTAATACTTTTATTTTTGCTCAAGATGCAGAAGATGAGGCTGTTGAAGTTTCAACAGTTGAAGCTTTGTTAATGCTTGTTAAAGAAGGAAAGACAGCAGAACAAACAGAGAATTCTAAAAGGGAAGCCAAATTTGTGGCTAATAAGAATAAGCAAGCTGAAATTCTTGCGGCTGAAAAGAGAGAGCTTGCAAAACAGGAAAGAATTGCTGATCAACTAGAAGCAGAGTACAAAAAGAATGAGGAGATTCTTAGAGTAAAAGAAGAAGCTTATCAGAAAGAACTTGGTTCTTTAGTAGAGTTATTTGGACACCTGCAAAGTTCTGCTGGTGAAGCAGCTGTTCAATTCTCAGGTTCTCTAACTAGTGCACAATATGGTCTTGAAAGAGTTAGTTTTTTAAATGACCTAACTTCTAAGATGTCTGAAACAACAGAATTACCGACCATTAGAGAAATCGAAGGTCTATGGTATGAGCTTCAAAGAGAAATGGTCGCTAGTGGTCAAGTAGTTTCGTTTGAAACAACGGTTATTGATGTAGATGGAGAATCATCTACTTGTAATGTAACAAGAGTAGGTCTATTTAATGCTGTATGTGATGGAAAATATCTTGAATATGTATCAGCATCTGGTCAATATGCATTTTTGCCAAGACAGCCTGCTGGCCGCTATACAAAGACTGCTAAAAATGTAGGACAAGCTGAAGCTGGCGAAGAAGTTAAATTTGGTGTTGATCCTACCGGACCTACTGGTGGAAGCCTTTTAGCTAATTTAATACAAACTCCATCTTTGGCTGAAAGAGCAGCTCAAGGTAGAGAAGTTGGTTATGCAATCATATTTGTTGGTTTAATAGGTATTGGAGTAGCTTTCTGGAAACTTTGGAGTTTATATGTCCTAGGTAGAGCTGTTAAAGCTCAATCTAGTTCTAAAACTGTTGATGTAAGAAACCCTCTAGGCAGAGTTCTTAAGGTTGGTGAAGAAAACTTTAAGAAAGATATAGATACATTAGAGTTAAAACTTGCAGAAGCAATCATGGCTGAAAGGCCTTCAATTGAAAGAGGGATTGGTGCAGTAAGAATTATTTCTGTGGTTGCTCCTCTTGCTGGTTTGCTTGGAACAGTTACTGGTATGATCGTAACATTCCAGATGATTACTTTATACGGAACGGGAGATCCAAAATTAATGGCTGGCGGTATTTCACAAGCACTTGTGACTACTGTTCTAGGTTTATTAGTTGCGATTCCTACAACGTTGTTACACTCATTTACTGCTTCATCTGCTAAAGGAATAATAAGTGTTCTTGAAGAACAAAGTACTGGTATTCTTGCTGAGCGTGCAGAAGGCAATAATTAATAATTAATTATGCTATTTGCTATTTCTGAAGCATTCTCTTCCATAAGAGACTTTATGGAAGCTGGTGGTAGCGTGCTTTGGTTAATTGCTATACTAGTATTTTTTATGTGGGCAATGATATTCGAAAGAATATGGTATTTCTCTCATGGGCATGAATTTTATGTCCAAGATCTTGCTAGCAAATGGAATAATAGAGCTGACAAAACTTCTTGGCATGCCCTTCAAATACGTGAAAAGATGGTTTCTCAAGCCAAGGTAGAAATTAATCGTAATCTTTCAATAATACAGACCTGCGTAGTTTTAGCTCCGTTATTTGGACTTTTAGGAACAGTAACTGGAATGATAGAAGTATTCCAAGTTATGGCTTTTAATGGCGGGGGTGATGCAAGAGCAATGGCAGGTGGAGTTTCTAAAGCAACATTACCTACAATGGCAGGAATGGTTGTCGCACTTTCAGGAGTTTTTGCTAGTATATATCTAAGTAGCGCATCTGATAGACATACAAATGATTTAAGAGAATTAATTAAAAGAGAACTATAGGAGAGATTAAATGAGAAGAAATGCAATAAGCACTGCAGTAAAAGATGAAGAAAGTGAAATAAATTTAACTCCAATGCTTGATGTTGTTTTCATCATGCTCATTTTCTTTATTGTTACAGCAAACTTTATAAAAGAACCTGGTCTTGAGATTAACAGACCTGATTCAGATACTGCCGAAACACAAGAAAACGCAGCAATCCTAATTGCCGTTGGTGCGAATGATGAGGTGTGGATGGATGGAAGAAGAATTGATGTAAGACAGGTAAAAGCTAATGTTGTAAAAATGCTAGCAGATAATCCAAAGGGGTCAGTTGTTATTCAGGCCGACGAAAAAGCAGTTGCTGATACGATAATTAAAGTTATGGATGGAGCTAGAGAAGCTGGAGTTAGCGCAATATCATTAGCATCAGAACCTAAATAATTTATGGAACAAGTTTTTGCAGCTATTAACACCTTTACTAAACCAATTCATGCGGTTTATGTTAAAGCATTTAATGCTAATAGATATGCAGCAGGCATAGGTTTTTCATCTTTAATTACATTAGCACTATTTTTTATAATGGTTATATTGATTTCTCTAGGAGATAGCGGTCTAAAGGAAGATACATCGGTAAAACTAGCAGATGTTGTAATGCCTGATAGAGAAATTGATACTTTTATGACAGAAGTTGATAAACCAGATAAGCCTGATGAACAACCAGAAGATATTGCGCAACCTGAATTAGATTTAGCACCTTTGACTGGATTAGATGTTTCTATTGCAAAACCCAAAGCAAACTTTAATGCAGGAGGCTCTTTCTTCAGAGATGGTGAATACATACCTCTATTTAAAGTAGTTCCGATATATCCAAGAAGAGCTCAGGAGAGAGGCACAATGGGATATGCTTTGGTGGAATTTACCATCACAGATACAGGAAGTGTTGAGAATGCTGTAGCACTAGAAGGATACTGTGCAAATAGCGATCCAAATGATCCCGCTACTGAATTTAGGCCTTGTACGATGTTTAATAGCGCATCAGCAAGAGCTGCTTTAAAATTAAAATATAAACCTAAGATAGTAGATGGTAAGGCTGTTCCAGTTGATGGAGTATTGCATAGATTTACGTATGTGTTAGATGAAGGTTAAAAGTTATGAATAAAAAGATTTCAATTTGTTTATTTTCTTTGTTAGCAGCATTTTTTATAGTAACTCCTATTTCTATTGAAGCTCAATCTCAAACAGATAAAAAACCTATAAAGTATAAAAAAGCTAGGGCTCTTCAAAGCTCTACCGCAAAAAAAATGGCAAAAGTCTATGAAGCTCTTGAAGTTGTCGACGAAAAAGGTGAGCCAGCACCAGATATGCAGATTGTTTTGTCTATTCTTACTGAGCTAAGAAATGATATGGCTAACTTAAAAAGCTATGACCGTTCTGTAATGTGGAATGCTTGGGCATTTGTTTACTTTCAAGATGGAGATTATCCAAAGGCCATGGATGCTTATTCAAGATTAATTAATGAGCCAGAAGTAACCATAGGTTTGAGAGTCCAGGCACTTCTTTCTCTTGCTCAGCTTAATCTATTACAAGAAAATTATGCAAAAGGGATTGAGTTAATTCTTCAGTGGATGAGTGAGGTTGAAACAGTAACCGCACAATCATATTCACTTCTTGGACAAGCATATTATCAAACAGGAAACTTTAAAAAAGCTTTATCATCAATGGAAACTGCTGTAACTATGGCAGAAGAAGAAGGCTATAAACCAAGAGAAAATTGGTATGTGATTATGGCTGCCAGTATAGGAGAGATGAAAGAAGAAATAGGAGAAAAAGAATCTTTATTAAGACAAATAGACATCTATGAAATTCTAGTAAATTTATTCCCTAAAAAACAATATTTCATTCAACTTGGTGGAGGCTATGGCCAATTAGGAAGAGAAAGAGATTATATGATCACATTGAAAGCTGCTTATCAAAAAGATTTTCTAAACAGAGAATCAGAATATTTGGCACTTACTCAACTACTTCTTTTAAACCAAAATCCATATTGGGCAGCTGAAGTTTTTGAAAACGGCCAGAAAAAAATGATAACAATAGTTGACGAAAAAACAGAGGAAGAAAAAATAGTTCCTGTTGTTAAGGATACTGAGAAAAATTTAAAACTTTTAGCTGATGCCTGGAGAATGGCTCAGGAAATTGATAGAGCAATACCTATTCTTGAGAAAGCAGCAAAGATGTCTAAAGATGGTGAATCATATGTTTTGTTAGGTAACTTATATTTATCAGAAGACAGACTTGAAGAAGCAGCCAGTGCAATAAATAAAGGACTTGAAAAAGGTAAGATTAAAAAATTATCTCCTGTCTATCTAACACTTGGGCAAGTATATTTTGAGTTGCAAGAATTTGAAAATGCTAAGAAAAATTTTAGAATTGCTGCAAGGGATAAAGACAAGAAGATTAAACAACAAGCAAATAATTGGATTAAGTATACAGAGAATGAGGAAATTAGAGTTAAAAATTTAGCTCTAAGAAGAGATTATATCCAAATGAATTCTACGTAACTCTCTCGTAGGTCGATACAATAAAATCATAATCGTTATTTGAATCCTTTGAGAATCTTTCAGAGCTTAATTCCTGCCATTCGCTAAAATCGATATCAGGATAAAATACATCACCTGCAATATCGCAATCGACCTTCGTCAGAACTAATTTATTGGTTACGGGTAGGGTTTCTTTAAAAAGAAAGCCGCCTCCAATAATTACAATTTCTTTTTTATTTTCTTTTTCACAATAATTGATTGCATCATCAATAGCATCCTGAGTACTTTTAAATACAAAAGCACCCTCAATTTGATCAATAGTAGTTGATACTACGTAATTAATTCTATTAGGCAATGGCTTGCCAATGGACTCAAATGTTTTTCTTCCCATGATAATAATCTTATTTGTTGTATATTCTTTAAAATGCAACAGGTCAGTTTTAAGATTCCACGGAAGGTTATTATCAACACCAATAACACTGTTATTTGATAGAGCAACTACATGAGATATTACTTTCATTTATACAGCCATTTTTGCTTTAATTGGAGGATGAGGATCATATCCATCTAAGATAAAATCATCTATCACACATTCTTTCAGATCATCTAGAGAATTAAGCTTTGGAATAACTAATTTAGGTAACGATTTTGGAGTCCTTGAGATTTGTTCTTTAACCTGATCTAAAGAATTTTTATAAATATGAGCATCTCCAAATGAATGAATAAATCTCTTTGGTTTTAGATCTAAAATTTCAGCTATTATTGATAGAAGAAGGGCATAGCTTGCAATATTAAAGGGAACACCTAAAAACATATCCGCACTTCTTTGATACATATGACAACTAATAGAATCTTTATTTACATAAAATTGAGTCATAACATGACATGGAGGTAGAGCCATCCTATCAATTTCACCAACGTTCCAAGCTGATAAGATATGTCTTCTGCTATCTGGATTATTTTTCAATCCTTTTATTAACTCATTAATTTGATCTATCCCAGCCCAGTTTCTCCACTGCACCCCATATACTGGACCAAGAATCTTACTTAAATCATTATTTTCGTAACCTAGTTCTTTGCCTTGCTTGTCTGCATTATCAGTCCAAATTGTTGAATATTTGTCTAGATCAGTAAGTTCAGATCTATCTTTATTGAATCTAATTTCTGCTAATCTTCTTTCATCATTAGACCCTTCCAGGAACCATAATAATTCTGAAACCACACCTTTCCATGCAAGGCACTTTGTTGTAACAGCAGGAAATCCATGAGTTAAATCAAATTCTAATTGATGTCCAAAAGAAGATATCGTTCCAGTATTAGTTCTGTCATCTTTTTCTTCACCATTATCAAGTATGAATTGTAAAAGATCTAAATATGCTTTCATGCGTTCTTCCTAGAATATAGTAATATTACAAAACCAATAACAATCATCGGCAAGCATAATAATTGACCCATGCTTATAAAATCAAAAGCTACGTAACCTATGTGTGTATCAGGCTGTCTATAGAATTCAATTATAAATCTTATTGAGCCATAAAAGATAAGAAATGATGAAGAAACAATACCTTTAATATTAGTCTTTTGACTTATGAATAAAAGTATTAAAAAAAGCAATAACCCTTCACCTAAACTTTCGTAGAGTTGAGAAGGATGCCTTGTGATCCCAAAAGGATCCGTTGGAAATATAAAACCCCACTCTGCATTTGTGGCCTTACCAAATAATTCACCGTTTAAGAAATTGCCTATTCTTACGAGTCCAAGACCAATAGGCATTGATAACGCAACACCATCCGTTAGTCTAAGGAACTCGATATTCTTTTTCTTACAAAATATTATAAGACTAACAATTACTCCTAAGAGACCACCATGGAAACTGAGACCCCCTTGCCAAATATAAAATAACGAAAATGGGTCATTAATTAATTGATCAGTACCATAAAAAAGCATGTACCCAATCCTACCACCACACATAGCACCAAAAAATAAACCATATAAAAATACCATATCGTTCACTTCTTCATTACTAAGCCCAATCTCTTTAACAATTTTATTGTTTCTTAAGAATAGATAAATTAAAACAGCAGATAAAAGCCATGTCACAGCATAATACTGAATTTTTATTGGACCCAATTCTACTAAGCTTGGGTTATTAAAAAAATCTGATAACTCGATAATCATACTAAAAACATATAGATTGATATTATAAAAAACCATGCAGACATTAGTTTTCTTAAAGCCTCTTGCGACAAATAATGTGCAAGATCAGCTCCGTACTTTGCTGCAAATATACTTGTTATTGAAACACCAAATAGCGCAGGTAAGTATACATAACCTAGACTTAAATAAGGAAGTTCAATAACATTAGATCCAGCGACGATGTAACCTATTGTGCCAAAAATTGCTATAGGGACTCCACAAGCAGCCGATGTTCCAATTGCAGAAGTTAATTTTAGTCCTAATGATCTAAAGTAAGGAACTGAAAAAGTACCACCACCTATACCAAGCACTGATGATAGAAATCCAATGACAGAACCAGCAAAAATTGATTTAGGTTTAGTTGAGCTAATTCTTTTAGAAGAAATTTCTATATCAAACAGTAATTGTATGCCAACTAACAAAATAAATACTGCAATAGAAAACTTAAGAATTAAGCCTTCAATCTCAACAGCAAAAAGGGCACCACCAAGTGCTCCAAATGCAATACCAATTGCGACAGGCTTAAACTGATTGAAATCAATAGATCCTTTTTTTCTATGCGCATTCGCTGATGCTAAGCCTGAAAATATAATGCATGATATAGATGTACCTATAGATAGATGAACAATTATTTCATTTTCAAATCCCAGGCTTAAAAATGTTCCAATGAGAACTGGAACAATAATTAAACCACCTCCAATCCCAAACATTCCTGCCAACAAGCCAGCTAGAATTCCAAGTGCCCCAAAAATTATAATTTCATCAAACATTATTAAATTCGTTGCAAAAAGAATGCTTTAGTTCGTTAAGTGCCTTTCGATAAACTTTTTCTTTAAATGAAATAATCACACTTAAAGGGTACCAATAAGAAACCCATTTATAATCTTCAAACTCATTGTCAGGATCGTTCTCAAATGATATTTTGACATCTTCATTTAGTCTAAAGAGAAACCATTTTTGTTTCTGACCCTTAAATTTTTTATTAAGGAATCTTCTTCGACGACTTTTCTTTGGCACATCATACTTTAGCCATCCGTCTATACTTGAAATTAGCTTTGTTGATTTTGATTGGATGCCAACTTCTTCAAATAATTCTCTTTGAGCAGTTTTTAAAGGACTTTCTCCACTATCGATTCCACCCTGTGGAAATTGCCAGCTATTCATGCCTTTTCTTTTGCATAATAATAATTTACCTGCATTATTAGAAATGATTAGACCAACATTTAACCTATAACCATCTTCTTTCATAATTTAGATATCATTATTTAGGCTAATATTTTTATTGATGAAATATATAAAAAATAGACTTAGCAATATTAATAAAAGACTTGGAGTAGAGGCCATCTCCCATTGACCTTCACTGGTAAAGTTATAAATTTTTGTTGATAGCGTATCAAATCCAACAGGCCTAAGTAACAGGGTTGCTGGTTGTTCTTTTATAGTCTCAATAAAGACTATCATCATACTTAGAAAAATAGCAGGCTTTATTTGAGGTAAATAAAATAATGCAAAAGCTTTATAAGAGTTTTTAGGTTGTGTAGATAATGCCTTTTCAGATGAATCAGATATATTTGAAAGAGATGATGAAACATAATTAAATGCTGGGGTCATAAATCTAATACTAAGACAAATCAAAAGACCAAATATTCCATAAAGTGTTATAGAAACATCAAAAAAATAGCTAAATACTACTAATAACCCTGCAGCTATTACTGATCCAGGAATAGAGTAGCCTGATGAAGAAATTGAAATAATTGGCCTAAGTCTTTTACTCTCCCTATAGCTTAAAGCAAGAGATACGGCAAAGAATACGGTTAATAAAGAACAAATAATTCCTAAAATTAGAGAATTTAATAGCAAGTTTATATTTTCAATTAAATCAAATTTCAAGCTATCAATGTGCCAAAAAAGTAATTGCAATAAAGGAATGCAAAATACTAAAATGAAAATTAACGAACATAGTCCCATCAAAAGATATTGTCTAAATTTACTCAGTTTTATTCCTTCAAAATTTTCAGCAGTTTTTGATGCAAGAGAGTTAGAATCAGTTTGAAAATATTTGCTCATAAAGATTATAAAAAGAACAAATAGAAGTAAATAACCAGATAATCTTGCTGCAGAAAAGTAGTTTTGATAACCAAACCAAGCATCATAAATTCCAACTGTAAAAGTTTCTATCCTAAGAGTTGAAACTCCTCCAAAGTCTGCAATTGTTTCAAAAATAACCAATGCCATTCCTGCAATAATCGAAGGCTTCAATGATGGCAGAATGACTTTATATATAGCAGTCAAATTATCATCACCTAAAGATTTTGCTGCCTTAAAAATATTTACCCCAACACTAGATAGTTGAGCTTTAGTCAATAAAAAAATATATGGAAATAAAGCCATAGACATTATTATCGAACCTCCAAAAAGATTTTTTATTGCTGGAAGAACAATACCAGCCTCTCTTAAAAATTCAGATACAGGACTTGAATATTCAAAAATACCAACAAAGATAAAAGCGTATACATATGCAGGAAATGCAAGGGACAAACTCAGCGCCCAACTGAAAAATTTTTGACCTGGAAATTTATAAAAAGTAACTAATATGGCAAGAGGTACTGCTATTAATGTAGAAAAGATTGCTGATCCTATTGAAAGTAAAATAGTATTAACAAAGAGCGACAATAAATAATTACTTGATAAAAATGCATTATCTATTTGAGTAAGAAAAGCTAAACTAAAGAATCCTACAAAAAAGATCATTGTAAATACCAACCAGGGTAAGGAAATGTAACTCCATATTTTTAAGTTTTGCATTCTATACTTAAGCTTAATATTTTTTTAATTGTCATCTAGAGTTTCTGCACCTTTTTCAAGCCTACTTCCCAAGACATTGACTCTTGTTTGAAGTTGTTGAACATCTTTGAGTGCCAAGTCTAATCTTCTAACAACAGATTCGGTACTTGAATCAAAGTTTGAAAATTCTTTTTGAATTTCTTGGACAACCTTAGCAACCTTGGCAGCAGTTTCATTTAACTTTAAATAATGATGGCCAACCCTAACTGTATCCAGGAAAGCTGCTAAAGTATTTGGACCAAATATTAGTACTTTTTGGTTAGTAAGGCATTCTTGACGTAAACCATCTATTTTGTCTACAAGATCAATGATTTTTTCAGATGCCATATATAGAACAGCATAATTTGTAGTTTTATTTTGTAATATATATTTTTTTGATATTTCCTTCGCATCTTTTAAGGTTTGATTTTTAAGATCTTTTAAAACAGCTTTTTGGTCGTCTTTCTTTGATGCAATTTGATAATTTTCATACAGACCAGAGTAAAACTTTGAATCTATCGGAATGATAAAACCGTCAGAAGTTGTTATGGAGCAATCTACTAGATCTCTTGTTTCTGGATTAATTTGATCCTGAAATTTGTAATTTTTTTCAGGCATTATATCTTTTACGATAGATTCTAAACTCCATTCTCCAAGCCTTCCAGCTTTGACACTACCTCCAAGAAATTTATTTAGTTCATTTATTGGTGTAGTTACAGACGCGAGATCAATTTCTATTTTGTTAATATCATTAGAAACTTCATTAAGTTTATTTTTAAGATTTTCATTTCCACCTTTATCAACGCTATCTTTATTTTTTATAATAAATAAAAGATAAATCAAAATTCCTAAAATAATAATAAAGAAAGTTAATATTAGAATATCTAGCATTTCCATAATGTTATTGGTATAAAATGTGACATATATTATGCATCAAGAAATTATAACAAAGTTTAATTTGCTTAAAGAGAAGCAGATATCGATAGATATCACCAGAGGTAAGCCAGATAAAGACCAACTAGATTTATCAAATGATCTTTTAGATATTTCTATACCAACATCTTCGGAAAAAGGCGTTGATTTAAGAAATTATGGAGAGCCCTTTGGAATCGAAGAAGCTAGAGCACTTGGCGCGGACCTGCTTGAAGCTCCAGTGAAAAATATTTTGGCAGGCGAGCAATCCAGCCTACTATTAACATATCAAACAGTGCTCTCAAATTTTCTTTTTGCTGAGCCAATACCATGGAAAGATTTAAAAAATCCAAAATTTATATGTCCTGTTCCTGGTTTTGATAGGCACTTTATGATGCTTGAAGATTTTGGAATTGATGCAGTACCAATACCTCTAAATGATGATGGTATTGATTTAGTTGCATTCGAAGAAGAATTAAGCAAAGACGATGAAATTGTTGGAATTTTGTGTGTTCCAAAACATTCTAATCCATCAGGTGAAGTCTACTCAGATGAAAATTTAAGCAAAATGTTTCAAATCGGATCTAATTTTTCTGACAAATTTCTTTTTCTTTTTGATCACGCCTATTTAGTTCATGATTTTCTGCCTACACCTGAACAAAAACCATTATGGCAAATTGCAACTGAACAAAAAGTTCAGGACCAAACAGTCATAACTACCTCTTTTTCAAAAATAACTTTTGGTGGAGGAGGCATCTCATTTATGGCAACAGCAGGCCATTCATTAGAGCTTATTAAAAAAGTCAGAACCACAATGATTATATGCCCTGATAAATTAAATCAAAAAAGACACACACAGTTCTTTAAAAATGCAGATAGTGTCAAAATGCATATGAAACGTCATGCAGATTTAATAAGACCAAAATTTGAAATAGCTTATTCATATTTAGAAAAGTTATCTGCAGATTGTGGCAGCTTTTCTAAACCAACTGGGGGTTACTTTATTACTTACTCAACTGCAAAACCTATCGCTACAAGAGTTGTTGAGTTATGCAAAGAATTGGGCGTTCTAATTACCCCTGCTGGCTCAACATTCCCAAAAAACCATGATCCAAAAGACAGCGTTATAAGATTAGCACCAACATATGTCTCAACAGAAGAGCTCGAAGTTGCAATGGAAGTTTTTATAACGTCTGTAGAAATCGCTCACTTAGATATAAATATTTAATTTTTTGATCTCTCGTGAGGGACATAATTTTTTCCATTAAAGTGAGAAAAAATCATCTTGATATCTGGATGGTTAGCAGGACCTC
>CENU01021837.1_pt1 | contig 17628 bp, 20 predicted proteins | sample 361331 | NCBI WGS metagenome assembly CENU01 (sample SAMEA2619766, study PRJEB7988) | marine metagenome | isolation source: saline water (ENVO:00002010), including | reverse complement strand
TTGATCATTGTGACCGCAGATCATGAACATGCCATCGCATTCAATGGCTATTGTGGCCGCGGCTCACCCATCACGGGGTTGTGCTATGGCATTGATGGAAAGGGCACCAAACATAACGGAAAGCCAGTGACTGCCGATGATGGCAAGCCATACACCGTCATTGGTTACCTGAATGGCCCTGGTTCCGTCTTGAAGAAGGGCGATAACGGCTATGAGGGTTCACGCCCGGATCTGACCAATGAGCAGGCCATGGATATCGATTACCTCCAGCAGGCATTGATTCCAAAGTCCTCTGAAACCCATTCCGGTGAGGATGTCGCTGCTTATGCCCATGGCCCCCAGGCCCATTTGGTCAATGGCACCATTGAGCAGAATTACATCTTCCACGTCATTCACCACGCATTCACCGCGAAGTGATGATGGGGATGTAAAAACAAAAGGGCCATCCCATTGGGGTGGCCTTTCTTTTGCCCAATTATGTTGCTTTGTCATAACGACCTATGGTTGAAAAACAACAGGTTTGCATCATGAAGAAAAGGCAGGTTTTGGTGGTCAACATGAATCGACGCATTTTTATGGGCCTGGCCTTAGCAGGCATGGCCGCGCCAGGGGCCTTGGCCCAAGAGGGGATCAGGCTTCGGGATTTTTACAACAAAGACATGAGTTATTCTGACATAGCTTTGGAGCTTGCCGGTAAGACCGTGACCATTGAAGGCTTTATGGCGCCACCCTTGCAGGCTGAAAGCCGCTTCTTTGTGCTCACCAACAGACCGCTCGCCATTTGCCCTTTCTGCGACACCGAAGCTGATTGGCCCAACGATATTGCCGCCATTTACACCAAACGCATGGTTGTTGTGGAACCCTTTAATGTTCTGTTGGCTGTCACAGGTGTCTTGGATCTGGAAAGCTATCGGGATCCCGATACGGGCTTTTTAAGCAGGCTGCGTCTCATGGATGCCCGCTACGAAAAAATTGGCTGATGCCATGGCCGAATTGTTGCGGGTTGAAGGGCTAAAAGTTCACACAAAGTCAGGCCGCAGCCTTCTTCAGGTGCCATTCTTGGAACTCCATGCGGGCCAGAGCCTTTCCATCGAGGGCCCATCGGGGGCTGGGAAAAGCACATTGTTGTATGCAGTTGCCGGTTTGATGCCCCATGCCAGCGGCCAAGTGCGGTGGCTCGGTGAGGATATTCTTTCCACAAATATTCAAAAGCGCGCCAATGTTCGGCGCAAGCTCATGGGCTTTGTGTTTCAAGATTTTGTGTTGTTTGAGGAGCTTACCGCAAGGGCCAATGCCGGGATCAATGCTGCCTATCATGCAGGGTCAGCCCGACAAGATATTCGTGCTGAGGCCGATCGGTTGCTTGATCATTTTGGTTTGGTACATGCAAAAGACCAGCGTGTGTCCACGATGTCTGGTGGTGAGCGCCAGCGGGTTGCCCTGGCCCGGGCCCTGGCCACCAAGCCTCGTATTCTTCTTGCCGACGAGCCAACCGCAAGCCTTGACCGCGCCAATGCCGACAGCTTGATGGACGACCTTCTTGGGTTTGTGGCTAAGGAGGGTAAGTCGTTGATCATGGTAAGCCATGACCAGGGTTATCTCTCAAGAATGAACATGCACGCGCATGTTCATGATGGCCTGTTGGGGCTGGCGGCATGATGGCGCTTTGGCATGATCTGTCCCCATGGATGCAGGACATGACGATACTCCTGGCATGGCTGTCCCTGCCTGGGATGGTCATGGTTTTTTTGTTGCGGGGGTTCGAGGTGGGCGGTTTTGTGCTGTCCGTATTCTGGGGTTTCCGTTGGACCAATTTGGTGTTCATGCTGCTGATCGCTGTGGCCGTTGGCTTAGGGGTTGGCCTGACCGCCCAGGAGCGAGGTTTGCGCCAGGGCACGGCCAAGGCGGCAGAAAAATTCACCCTCGTGGTGGCAGCGCCAGGCAGTGAAACCACCATGATGTTGGCCGCAGTTTATTTGCAGCCGAGTGATGTGCCCCTGTTGGATGGAGAGATTTATCATGAGATTGCCAGCCATGAGCATGTGGCCTTTGCCGCACCATTGGCTTTTGGTGATAGTTATCAAGATGCGCCCATTGTTGGTTCCACGGCAGATTTTGTGGCCCATTTGTCCGACGGACGTATTGATGGCCGTGTCTTTGCCCGTTCCCAAGAGGCGATTGTCGGCGCGGCGACGACGCTTCAGATTGGAGAACGTTTCACACCCGCCCATGGCGCCGGCAACATGGCCGAAGATGATGCCCATGTGGGGTTTTCCTATGAAGTGGTGGGTGTCATGGAACGCACAGGCTCACCTTGGGACCGCGCCATTATTGTGCCGGTGGAAGGTGTTTGGGGGGTGCATGGGCTTGGAACGGGTCATCCCTTGAAAGATGGCGACCGGATTGGCCCACCCTTTGATGCGGAATTATTCCCGGGAACACCGGCCATCCTTGTGCATGCCGAACAACTTTGGGCCAATTATGCGCTCAAATCGGAATTCACCAGGGATGATGTGATGGCATTTTTTCCAGGCACTATTTTGGCGGAACTTTATCAGCTGATGGGGGATGTCCGCTCGGTGATCAGCATTGTGGTGCTTGTGTCTCAAATATTGGTGGCCAGCGCGGTGCTGGTTGGGTTGACGATGATGGTGCGCCTGTTTGCCCGAAGATTGTCTTTATTGATGGTTTTGGGCGCGCCGGGACGTTTTGTGTATGCGGTGGTTTGGTCCTATGCGAGCTTGCTCGTTTTGGTGGGAAGCCTTCTTGGCCTTCTGCTTGGGTTTGGCGCCACCTTAGTCATCAGCATGTTGGTCACCCAACAGACCAACATTCTGGTTGAGGCCAGCCTCCATTGGCCGGAATTGCACCTTGTGGCGTCATTCTTTGCCGCCATGAGTTTTGCAGCCCTGATCCTTGCATTTTTTGCACGCAACCATGTTTCTATTGAAAGGCTCCGAACATGATCAAACCCTTGCTGATGTCTGCTTTGGTTGCGTTTTGTGTTGGCTTGCTTGAAGCCAAGCATGACGCCCATGCGTCCCAAAATGAACAAAAACATCATGGCGACCACAAAGGAGAAAAAGGTCATGATGACCATGACGACCATGATGATGAAAAACATCTCAGCGAAAGCGAGCATGTTCGTGTGCTTCATGCCTGGACCCGTGCTGGGGGGGCAGGGGTCATACAAATTTTTATGGAAATAGAAAATATTTCAGATGACATCATCATGATCAAATCGGCCAATATTGGCGATACAATATTCGCCTTGGCCGGGCTGCAAATGAAAGATGGCGAACCGGTTTATACCCCAATTGGGCAAGTGCCTGTTCAGCCAGGTCGTGAATTGGTTCTGGCCCCCAATGGCTTGGTGTTCCAGGGGAATTGGGATGAAGATTTGCATGTTGGTGATGAACTGGACATCACCTTGGCGGTTGGTGACATGTTATTGGACGTTCATGTTGTGGTGGAAGCAAAAGACGCGAACCAACATGGTCATGCAGGCCACAACCACTAACATATTCAAGATGAGATCAGCCCCAGCTCGGCCCCAATCTGTCGGTAAAGGTCGCGCTTAAATGGCACAATCAAATCCATCAATTCCGGGTATGCCACCCAGGCCCATTCCCGGAATTCTGGATGTTCTGTTTGGATGTTGATGTCATCATCACGGCCTTGAAAATCCATGAGAAACCACTTTTGCCGTTGCCCACGAAACCTGCCTTTCCAGATCTTCGCCACCAAATCTTCGGGAAGGTCATAATCGAGCCAATTGGACTGACCAAGGATAATGGCATGGTCGGTGCCAATTTCTTCCAGCAATTCCCGCATAATTGCTTGGGAGGGGGCTTCGTGTGTGTCGATGCCACCTTGGGGCATTTGCCAAGCAGGCTCGGGGTTGTCGATGCGTTGGGCGGCAAAAATGAGCCCCTGCTGGTTGCGCAAAACAGCACCGGTGCCGAGGCGGTAGGGGAGAGCATTCATGGGGAACCTTCAAAGATTATGGCGGTTGGGGGTTGGGATATGTTCTCCTAGCATGGGGGCGCCAGCTTTGCATCCATGTGCGTTTTGGGGGGTGTTGAAGCATTTTATCTATTCATCTTTTGGGTCTGATGGAGCTGGCTCTGGTGCTTCACGTCTGGCGGGATTAAACAGGCCCCATGACAAATTGCGCGATCATCATTCCCGCCCGCATGGCCTCCACCCGATTGCCTGGCAAACCGCTCGCTGACATCGGGGGTAGGCCCATGATTGCCCATATGCTGGAAATTGCCGACCAATCGGGCCTTGGCCCAGCCTTTGTGGCTGCAGGGGATGATGAGATCATGGCTGCCATTCCTAAGGAACGTGCGGTGAAAACCAACCCGGATCATCCTTCAGGAACCGATCGGGTGGCCGAAGCCTTGGCATCATGCGCGCCTGAGGCCGATGTGGTGATCAATTTGCAAGGGGATGTGCCGCTCTTGGCGCCTTCGGCTTTGAACATTTGCGTCGAAGCGCTTTTGGCCGAAGATGCGGAGATGGCCACCCTGGTGGTGCCACTTCCCGCCGCAGATATTGCCCATGACCCGTCATCGGTAAAGGCTGTGGTGGCTTGGCGGGACACGCGATTTGGTCACGCGCTTTACTTTTCGAGGGCGGCGGTGCCCCATGATGCCGAAATTTTGTATTACCATGTGGGGATCTATGCCTTTCGCAAAAAAGCGCTGATGCGTTTTGTGCAAAGCCCACCCCACCCATTGGAAAAAACAGAAAATTTGGAACAATTGCGAGCCCTGGGGCTTGGCATGAAGATAGCTGTGGGCCTTTGTGATGAGGTGCCACTAGGCGTTGATACGCCTGAGGATTTGGAAAAAGCCCGCCTATTAATTAGGAACAAGACATGACAAGCGAAGAATTTTACCAATTGCCTGAAGCCAAGCTTAAAGCCCTTGGTGGTGACCCAGCCCAAACAATTTGTTTTCAGGGTGAGGCAGGCGCTTATTCACATTTGGCTTGCCTTGAAGCCCTGCCTGACATGGTGCCCATGGCGTGCAACACTTTTGAAGAAGCCATGGAACGGGTTCATAACGGCACCGCAAGCCGGGTCCTATTGCCGGTGGAAAATTCCATCTATGGGCGTGTGGCAGACATTCATCACCTGCTTCCAGGTTCGGGTCTTTATATCGTGGGTGAGCATTTTATGCGCGTGCACCACATGCTTCTGGGCCTCAAGCAAGCCACGCTTGATCAAATCACCACCGCGCGTTCCCATGCCATGGCGCTCGGGCAATGCATGAAAAGCATGCGCGAACTTGGCATCAAGGCCGTGCAGGGTGCGGACACGGCAGGATCTGCACGGGAGATTTCTCAACAGGCGGATGTGACTCAGGCCGCCATTGCCTCAAAACTTGCTGCAGCCATCTATGACCTGCAAATCCTGCGCACAGAAATGGAAGATGAAGCCCACAACACCACCCGTTTCCTGGTGATGTCCGGGAAGCCCAATGACGCAGACGCCGGGGGCCAGGTCATGACGTCCTTTGTGTTCCAGGTGCGCAATGTGCCGGCTGCCCTTTATAAAGCCCTGGGTGGTTTTGCGACCAATGGGGTCAACATGACAAAGCTGGAAAGTTACCAGATCGATGGAAGCTTCAATGCCACGCAATTTTATGCCGATATTATTGGCCATCCTGAAGATGAGAATGTTCGGATGGCCCTGGAGGAATTGAATTTCTTTTCAAGGAAATTATCCATTCTTGGTGTGTATCCCCAAAGCGAATTGCGCCGGATGATGGATCTGTGAGATTTTTTGGTGTGTTGCCGCACAAAATAATCTGATTGGCTTTTGTGCACTGGCCTTGCATGGACGTGCCTGAACTTCTACATTTGGCTTGGGAGGTTGGCGCGGACGGATTCCTCGCCAACCCGGTCAGGTCCGGAAGGAAGCAGCCGTAACGAGTCGTTTTCGGGTCGTCGTCCAACCTCCTTAAAGATTGTTGCAAACCATGTCCCTTGTCCACAAGTTCGCCATAGGCCCAATCCATGCTTGATCTGGAAGAAACTGGGGGCGCTTATCAGGTTCTCGCCCGCAAATACCGCCCTGCGACCTTCTCCGATCTGATAGGGCAAGAACCGCTGGTGCGCACCCTAACCCACGCCTTTCAGTCTGGCCGTATTGCCCATGCCTTCATGCTAACCGGCATTCGTGGGGTGGGCAAAACAACCACTGCACGGATTATTGCGAAGGGTCTGAATTGTTTTGAAGCCGAGGGGCCCACCATGGAGCCTTGTGGCAGGTGCAATTCTTGTATTTCCATCGCCCAGGGTCGTCATGTGGACGTGCTGGAGATGGACGCAGCTTCGCGCACCGGTATTGATGATATCCGCGAAATTCTTGATGGTGTTGCCTATAAGCCCGTGGAAGCGAGAACCAAGGTCTATATCATTGACGAGGTCCATATGCTGTCCAAGCAGGCCTTTAATGGGCTGCTAAAGACCTTGGAAGAGCCACCCGCCCATGTCAAATTCTTGTTTGCCACCACGGAAATCCGAAAGGTTCCCGTGACCGTTCTTTCCCGCTGCCAGCGTTTTGATCTGCGCCGGATTGATGGGCCAAAGATTTCTGATTATTTGGGCGTGGTTTGTGCCAAAGAAGAGGTGGGCTGTGAACCCCAGGCGCTTGCCAGGCTTGCCCGGGCCAGTGAGGGTTCGATGCGCGATGCCCTTTCCATGCTCGACCAGGCCATAGCCCATGGTGGCAGCAACATGGTGACTTCTGCCCAGGTCGAATCCATGCTGGGCCTTATGGATGAGGGCCATAAGGTCGACATGCTGGAGGACCTGTTCCATGGACGGGTTGCCCAGATGCTGCATTTGCATGACCAAATCCATGAAGCTGGCGCGGATCCGGTCACCATGTTGGGTGAATTGGGCATGCTCGTCCATGAATTAACCAGGCTCAAGATCGACAAAGATCTTCCCATCCTCAACCAATATGCCAGCGACGTGGCCGAGCGCCTCTCAAAGCTTGCCGGGGATTTGGAAATCGGGGTGTTGGTGCGTTGCTTTGACATGATGGAAAAGGCCTTCCATGAGGCGCGCATGGCCGAACAGAAGAAAGCGGTGGTCGATATGGCCTTGGTGCGCATTGCCTATACCGCAGCATTGCCCACGCCAGGGGATCTTGCCCGGATGCTTGAATCAGGTGATCTGCCTGCACAAAGCACACCAAAACCACAGGATGCACCAAGCCAGCAGGCATCTTCGGCGGCGCCAATCATTGCCTCATTTGAGGAATTCTTGCAGGTCATGGATGATAAAAGGGAAGCGACCTTGCGCCGTGATTTTGAACGTTTTGTGCGCCCCATTTCCTTGCACCCAGGGCAAATGGAAATAGGCCTTGGGGAAGATGCACCCAGGGATATGGCCAGCCGGCTCAAGGCTGCCCTTCATGGCTGGACCGGTGGCAATTGGGTTGTGGCTGTGACGCAAACAGATAACGCCACGATGTTGGAAGCCCGTGAGGAGCGGCAACGCCAATTGGCAGAAAAAATAAAGAATTCTGAGATAGGTCAGGCCATGGAAGCACATTTTCCAGGTGCAAAACTCATCGAAATCCATGAATTAGATAGCCAACAACAACCCAAGGCGGAGAAAGTCTGATGTTCAAACAAATGGGCAACATGGCCGGCATGATGAAGCAGGTCCAAGAAATGCAATCAAAAATGGCCGAAATGCAGGAAAAACTTGATCATATTGAGGTCGAGGGGCAATCGGGTGCTGGTCTTGTGAAGATCACCGCGACGGCAAAAGGTGACATAAAATCCTGCTTCATTGACCCATCTCTTCTGGCGGATAATGACGCCTCCATCATTGAAGATTTGGTGGTGGCCGCAGCCAATGATGCACGTGACAAGGCCTCCGCAAAGTCCCAGGAAGAAATGGCAGCGATCACCCAAGGCTTGCCCTTGCCACCTGGCTTTAACCTCGGTTGATGCAAGATCAATTCCAAGTAGCAGGTGAACTTGATCGCTTGATCAAGATTCTCGCCAAATTGCCGGGTCTGGGGCCACGTTCGGCAAGGCGGATGGCACTCCATATGCTGACCCGACGTCAGGAGGTGTTGGAGCCTTTGCTTGATGCCATGAATGCGGTTTCTGAAACCGTTGGGGAATGCCCCAATTGTGGCAATTTGGACACCAGGCAGCCATGCTCCATCTGTGTTGATGAGCGCCGTCAAGGTCATGAATTATGCGTGGTGGAACATGTGGCTGATCTGTGGGCCATGGAACGAAGTGGGGCATTTCAAGGGCGTTACCTTGTGCTTGGCGGCCTGATGTCAGCCCTTGAGGGTGTTGGGCCTGATGAGTTGCGCCTGAACAGGCTGCAAACATTGCTTGATGGCGGGGCAGGAGAATTAATCCTTGCGCTCCCGGCAACCATGGAAGGCCAGACCACCGCCCATTATATTCAGGACATGGTGGGCAATCATGCGGTGCGTGTGACCAGCCTTGCCCGGGGCATCCCATTGGGTGGGGAACTGGACTATTTGGATGACGGCACGTTAAAATTGGCATTTGGGTCACGGCAAAATTTGTGACCGCGCAAGAAGTTGGGACGAAAAAGGTGGCAAATGGCACTTCGCGAAATTTTAACGGCTCCTGATCCGCGCTTGACGGTGGCTTGTGCAAAAGTCGTCAGCGTTGATGATGAGATCCGAGCCTTGATGGATGACATGCTTGAGACCATGTATGACGCGCCTGGCATTGGCTTGGCCGCAATCCAGGTGGGCGTGCATAAGCGTGTGATTGTGGTGGATGTGGCTGGCGAGGGTGAAGAGCCACAACCCCTCAAGATGGCCAACCCAGAAATTTTGGATGATCATGGTCAATTATCCATCTATCAAGAAGGCTGTCTGTCAGTCCCCGATATTTATGAGGAAGTTGAGCGGCCAGCAGCTTGTGTGGTGGGCTATTTGGACGAGCATAACCAACCTCAAACCTTAAAGGCTGAGGGTCTTTTGGCCACCTGCATCCAGCATGAGATCGACCATTTGAACGGGATTTTGTTCATCGACCACCTTTCCAAACTCAAAAAATCCATGGCGGTCAAAAAACTCACCAAACGCAAAAAGCTGCAGGCGGCCTCTTAAAAGCATGGCGCGGATATTTTTCATGGGCACCCCGGAATTCGCTCGGGCGGCTTTGAGGCGTCTTGCCGACAGCCATCATGACGTGGTGGGTGTTGCCTCCCAACCCCCTAGGCCCTCTGGTCGGGGCATGAAACTTCGGCCCTCTCCGGTTCATCAAGAGGCAGAAGCCCGGGCGATCCCTGTTTTTACCCCAGAAAAGTTAAAAGACCCCGAGGTAAGTAAGATTTGGACGTCGTTGCAGGCCGATCTTGCCATGGTGGCCGCCTATGGCCTGATCTTGCCCCGACATGTCCTGGAAATGTTTCCCCAAGGATGCTTCAATTTGCATGCCTCCTTGCTGCCCCGCTGGCGGGGTGCCGCCCCCATCCAGAGGGCCATCATGGCCGGAGATCAGGAAACGGGTGTGTGTTTTATGGGCATGAGCCAAGGGCTTGATGAGGGTCCAGTTTATGCGGAGGCTCGCTGCCCTATTGCCGATGAGGATACCGCATCCATCCTCCATGACCGTCTTACGCTTCTTGCGGCCAACCATGTGGTGCAATGGGTGGATGATCTTGTGACAGGGCAGCTGACAGCCAAACCCCAAGAAACAGAAGGTGTGACCTATGCCGCCAAAATCGATAAAGATGAGGCAATTGTTGAGTTTGATCAGCCAGCAATGAATGTGGCGCGCATGATTAATGGCCTGTCCCCCTTTCCTGGGGCCTGGAGCATGATTGGTGGTGAACGGGTCAAATTGTTGTTTGCCACCCATAAACCTTGGCGGCATGGGTCAAACCCCGGTGAGATTATCCAGGCCGATGATGACGGAATGGTGGTCGCTTGCGGTCAGGATGTTGTGGTGGTCACAAAACTTCAACGGGCCGGTAAGGGTGCCCAGGAGGTGGGGAGCTTTTTGCGCGGTTTCTCGGTGAGCCCAGGCCAGGTGTTGGGCTGATGCCACGTTATTTTTTGGTGATTGAATATGAAGGCACAGAATTTTCTGGTTGGCAGCGTCAGGATGGTGCCCCATCGGTGCAACAATCATTAGAAGATGCACTCGCCCGACTGGGGGAGGAGAATTGCCTGGTATATGGCGCTGGCCGAACCGATGCGGGCGTCCATGCAGAATTCATGGTGGCCCATGTGGATCTTGCGCGGAATTGGTCCGCCCAAAAATTGCCCTTGGCCATCAATGCCCAAACCGGCAGGCGCGATCTGGCGGTGTTGCGTGCTCTTCAAGTTCATGATGAGGCCCATGCGCGGTTTGATGCGGTTGAGCGGGCTTATCGCTATCGGTTTTTGGACCGGAACATCCGCTCCCCCCTACGCACCCATCATGTTTGGCATCGCAACAGGCCCCTGGATGTGGAGGCCATGCATGAAGCGGCGCAATTTTTGGCTGGCAAGCATGACTTTACCACCTTTCGTTCGGCACAATGCCAATCGGCTTCGCCGCTCAAATCCATTGACCACATCAAGGTTGCCAGGCGGGGAGATGAGGTGCATCTCGATGTGCGGGCCCGCTCCTTTTTGCATAACCAAATTCGGTCTTTTGCCGGCAGCCTCGACATGGTGGGCTTGGGGCGTTGGCCAGCCACACGCATCAATGATGCGCTTGCAGCATGCGACCGATCTGCATGTGGCCCTGTCGCCCCGGCTGATGGGCTCTATCTAACAGATGTCGTGTATACCAAACAGCTTAATGTCATGCTGCGGGGGCAATCTGTGGGCGATCAGATTATGCCTTAACCATGCCACAATCATCTGTTAGCTTCACGGTCTGTTGATGAGGAATCCTTGGGGAGGATGACATGAGATTTGCACTACTTACCGGCGCAGCCATTGGCGCTGTTATTGGCTTGACCATCGAGGTCATCGATTCCTCCCGTCCTGTTGTCCAGGCGGCCAACCCTGAGACATACCGCCAGCTCAACCTGTTTGGTGAAATCTTCGACCGGGTAAAGGAATCCTATGTGTCAGAAACCGCTGACCAAGAGCTTATTAAGGCGGCCATCAATGGCATGTTGTCCGAACTTGACCCTCATTCGGCCTATCTTGATGCCAAGAGCTTTGAAGATATGCGCGTGAACACCAAGGGCGAATTTGGTGGTTTGGGCATTGAGGTCGGCATGGAAAATGGTTTTGTGAAGGTCATTGCCCCCATCGATGACACCCCCGCAGCGCGTGCTGGGATTCAGTCTGGTGATTTGATCACCAAGCTTGATGATGAGGAAGTCCTTGGCCTCACATTAAGCGATGCGGTGGACCGCATGCGCGGTAAGGTGGGCACCGATATTGTGATCACCGTTAAGCGCAAGGGGGTGGCTGAGCCCTTTGACGTGACCATCACCCGGGATGTCATCCAGATCCGCCCCGTGCGCTCCCGGGCCGAAGATGATGTGGCCTATGTGCGCATCACCAGTTTCAATGAAAACACCTATGACGATCTTGAGAAGGCTATTGCGGGGTTAAAAACCAACATAGGCTCGGACAAGGTTGCAGGCTATGTGCTGGATTTGCGCAACAACCCAGGTGGGTTGCTGAACCAGGCCGTTATGGTTTCTGATGCGTTCCTTGACCGCGGGGAAATTGTGTCAACCAAGGGCCGCGAAGATGAATCTGAAATTCGTTTCACCGCCGAAAATGGTGATCTTACCGAGGGTAAGCCCGTTATTGTGTTGGTGAATGGGGGCTCTGCCTCTGCCTCAGAAATTGTTGCTGGCGCCCTGCAAGATCATGGGAGGGCGTTGATTTTGGGCACCAAATCCTTTGGCAAGGGTTCGGTACAAACCATTATTCCCATTGGCAATGAAGGGGCCCTTAAGCTCACCACAGCCCTCTATTACACGCCCGAGGGTCGTTCCATCCAAGCCTCGGGCATCATTCCCGATGTCGAGGTTCCCCAGGGTCGTTTTGAAGCTGCCGATGGCCAATCAGGTGGCGCAGAAGCATCTCTTCGTGGTCGGATCGATAACCCAGAGGGTCAGAATAGCGATGGCACCAAAAGCGACGATAATGCCGAGAATAACCCTGAGGATTATCAGCTCCAATATGCATTAAACCTGTTGCGGGGGCTGTCAAAACTCCAGTGATTATCATGCCGTGGGTGGCGTAAGCCCACCTGCGGCCATGATCACAAGATAGGTGCCGGCCATGTCGATGAGCACCATGGCAGAAGCGGTCCAGCCATTGACTTGCAAAAGTTGCTTGGCAACCCGCCAGCGATAGAGAATTAACATCAAACCCACGATCAACAAAACGGCTTGAATAAGGCCAAGGCTCGCCGCCGCGCTTGCCATGACCATCACCGGCACCAAACTGATCAATTCGATGACCAGGTTGGACCAGTTCCAGCCAATGATAAAGCTAAGCACCTGGGCTTTTCTATTAATCAAGATGGCCAAGGGCAGCATTAACAAAGGGAATGTGATCCACCGAAGAACATAAAACCCAAGATCCATGTCGGCGGCCGATCCGGTTGTGCCATCGGGAAGTGTGATCTCCACCGAGCTGGTGATGAGGTGGATGGGAAGGGCCAAGAGGGGTGCCAAAAAGGAATAGAAAAACCCCGTGAGGCTTCGGTCAAAACGTTCTGCCGCATCCGGTTTGTTCAACAAAAAGGCCAGGGCGCCTTCAAAACCCCTGCGGATTTCTTCAAAAATGATTTGCACCTACACCTCTTGAAAGAAACGCTGCATGAAGGCGAGGTAAATATCGGCCAGCTGATCGAGGTCAGACATCCGAACCCGCTCATCAACCTGATGCATGGTGGCGCCCACGACGCCAAATTCCATCACGGGGCACAAATCCTTCAAGAACCTTCCATCGGAGGTGCCGCCGGTGGTGGACAAAACTGGGCGCTTTGATGTGATTTCTTCAACCACATCCTGCAAAAGCTCAGCATGGGTTGTATCTTGCATGACAAAGCTTGCGCCTGAACAATGGAATTCTGCCTCAACCTGATCGGAAAAGCCTGTCGCCATAATTTTTTCCTGCAGATGCGCGCGCAGGGAATGCTCATCATGCAGGTCATTAAAGCGGATGTTGAAACGTGCCTCAGCCGTGGCGGGGATGACATTGGTGATTTTGTTGCCCACATCAATCGATGTCACCTCCAGCCGGCTTGCCTGGAAATGCTCAGTGCCCTCATCCAATTGCCATTGGGACAGCATGTTCAAAATCTTAAGCAATTTTGGGACTGGGTTGTCGGTCCGGTCTGGGTAGGCCACATGGCCCTGCTTGCCCTTCACGGTGATGATCCCATTAAAAGAACCACGTCTTCCCACCTTGATCATTTCCCCCATATGGTCGGGGTTGGTGGGCTCACCGATCAAGCAGAGATCGGGTATGATGTTGCGTTCTTTGAGCCATGCCACCTGCTTGATGGTTCCGTTAACGGCCTTACCTTCTTCGTCGCCGGTGATCACCATGGTGATGCGGCCATCATTTTTTTCCAAAAACCGGCCCAAAGCGACGACAAAGGCCGCAATGGCGCCCTTCATATCCGCAACACCCCGGCCAATAATCATGTCATCTTCAATATTGGCTTCAAACGGATCGGAACGCCATTTGTCCCGGGCCCCGGCCGGCACCACATCGGTATGGCCCGCAAATGCAAGATGAGGTCCGTCGCCACCAATTTGCGCCACCAGGTTCAGAACCTGTTCATCACCATCCCCAAAGGCCATCAAATCGCATTGAAAGCCCAGCTTCTTTAGTTCTTCGGCAATATAGGGCAGGGCGCCTTCATCCTTTGGCGTGACTGACGGAAAGCCGACAAGCTTCGCGGTGAGCGCAACAACAGGGGACAAGGCTATATTCATGATGGATCAATCCCTCAGCAATTCGTTGATGGCGGTTTTGGATCTTGTTTGGGCATCCACGGTTTTGACAATGACGGCACAATATAATGATGGGCCACCATCGGAAGATGGCATGCTTCCCGGCACAACCACAGAATAGGCAGGCACCTCACCACGATGCACATGGCCAGTGGCACGGTCCACAATCTTTGTGGAGGCGCCCAGGAAGACGCCCATGGATAAGACAGCACCTTCGCGCACGACCACACCTTCAGCGACCTCAGAACGTGCACCCACAAAAACATGATCTTCGATAATGACTGGGCCAGCCTGCAATGGTTCAAGCACACCACCAATGCCTGCCCCGCCAGAGATGTGGCAGTTTTTGCCAATCTGTGCGCAGGACCCAATGGTTGCCCATGTATCGACCATGGTGCCTTCATCCACATAGGCACCCAAATTCACGAAGCTCGGCATCAGCACCACACCCGGTGCAATATAGGCGGAATGGCGCACCACGGCGTTGGGGACCGCCCTGAAACCTGCATCGGTAAAGTTCTTGGCATCCCAGTGGCTAAATTTGCTGGGCACCTTATCCCACCAAGAGGCACGACCTGGGCCACCTTGAATAACCTCCATCGCATTCAGGCGGAAGGAGAGCAGCACCGCCATTTTTAGCCATTGGTTCACCACCCATTGGCCATCGGCACCATGCTCGGCCACACGCAATGAGCCCTCATCAAGACCCTTGAGGGCTGCCTCAACAGCCTCACGCACTTCCCCAGTGGTTTGGGTCGAAACCCCATCGCGGGCTTCAAAGGCGGCTTCAATAATTTTCTTCAGCTGGGCGCTGTCCATCATCGCATTCCTTAATCAACAAACAAATATTCTACCTAGATATGGTGCCTTCATGCCCAGATGTCATGGGGTGGTTGGGCCTTGCGCGTCAAGTTGGTGGTGGAGCCATTCCAAATGCCCGTTCAAATGATCATCCCGACGGTCCCAATATGGCAAGCGGCTTGCCCCCACATGCAAGGTTCTGAGCCCGAGGGATCTGGCGGTAAGAAGATTTTGCTCATTATCTTCAAACATGGCCACCTGGGATGCAGGCACCCCAAGTTGTTTAAGGATATGTTCATAGCCATGGGGGTCGGGTTTGGGCCGAAAGTCAGTGTCTTCAATGGTGATCATGTCGGCGAAGATATCCGTCATCCCCCGTTGCGCCAACACCTGCAACGCATGCTGCCTGGGGCCGTTGGTGAAGAGCATTTTGTGCCCAGGCAGTTTGGTTAAAAATTGGTTGGTGACCCCACAAGGCACCAGGCCAGAATAATCAATGTCGTGGGTGTTTTGGGTGAATATTAAGGGGCAAAGTCCATGAATCTGCCGCAAACCATGCAATGTTGCCCCAAATTCCACCCAGTATGTTCTGCGCAAATCATTCGCCCGGTCCCAACTTAAGCCCAGCATGCCGGCCATATAGCCAGTCATGCGGGCATCTATTTGTGGGAATATCTCTGTGCGGGCATCATAAAGGGTGTTGTCCAAATCAAACACCCACACGGAGATTTCATGGACCCAGCTGGCCATGTTATTGGTGCACGAGGGTGCCTGCACCATGTTCGGTGAATAATTCCAACAACACCGCATGGGGTGCCCGACCATCCAAGACCACGGCGGCTTCAACACCCTGGCGCAGGGCAGTGATGCAGGTCTCGAGTTTCGGGATCATACCGCCGGTGGCAATTTCATTATCAACAAGATGCTGAGCCTCGCTGAGTGACATCTTGGGGATGACATGCCCGTCGGCATTTTTAACCCCAGAAACATCGGTCAAGAGCATGAGCCTGGTGGCGCCAATGGCGGCTGCCACGGCCCCAGCGGCGGTGTCGGCATTGATGTTAAATGTCTCACCATGTTCGCCAAAGCCTATCGGTGCAATCACCGGGATCACGTCGGAGCCAAAAAAGACCTCCAACATATCGGGCGTGACTTGCACCGGTTCGCCCACAAAGCCCAGATCGATGAAACGCTCAATATTGCTGTCGCTGGTTCTGGCCCGCCGCATCAATTTTTTGGCACGGATGAGTGAACCATCCTTGCCCGAAAGACCCACAGCCTTTCCGCCGGCGGCATTGATGGCCGACACAATCATTTTGTTGATCCGCCCGGCCAGCACCATTTCCACCACTTCAACCATGGCTTCATCGGTGACCCGCAGGCCGTCAACAAAGGTGGATTGGATCTTGAGCCGCTCAAGCATCTCGGCAATTTGGGGGCCGCCGCCATGGACGACCACAGGGTTGATGCCCACCTGCTTCATCAAAACAATGTCTCTTGCAAATTCCCCAGAGCGTTCCGCATCACCCATGGCATGGCCGCCATATTTGATCACGACCCTTTGGCCCTCATATTTTTGCAAATAGGGAAGTGCTTCGGACAAGGTCCGTGCGGTGGCCAACCAATCGCGGGCCCGGAGGCGTTCGTCCCGATCCATGAGCAACTCCTAAAGACTTACGTTCCGGCGAGTTTATAGAGAATTCCTCTGAGCCCGTCCAATCCTTCGCCATCTTGGGAGGACGTGGTGACCACATCGGGGTAGCAGGCGATCAAACCGCGGGCTTCCGTGGCCAGTTTAGCCTTGGTCTTTGCGCGTTCGGCATTGGTAAGTTTGTCGGCTTTGGTGCCGACCAATTGGTAGGAGACGGCCGTCTTATCAAGCATTTTTGCAATCTCGAGGTCATTGGCCTTCATGCCATGACGAAGATCAACCAAAACAAAGACCCGCCGCAATTGCTGGCGGCCCATCAAATAATTGCGCAACAATTCATTCCAGGAATCCACCAAATGTTTTGGGGCTTCTGCATAGCCGTAGCCAGGCATGTCCACCACCGAAAGTTGGTCGTCGCCGAGACGGAAAAAATTTAATTGCTGGGTGCGCCCTGGTTGGCCGGATGTTCTGGCAACGGTGCTGTCGCCTGCCAGGGCATTGATGAGGCTGGATTTGCCAACATTGGAACGGCCCGCAAAGGCCACTTCCGGGATGTTGGCCAGGGGCAATTGCTCGAGATGGGCAACGCCGCCCAGGAACTTCCAGGGGCGGCGCACAAATTTGGTTGCAGGACCCGCGCTCATGACGGGACCTTGATGGGGCTAGGAATCCAGCATGCGCCGGGCCACAACAGTGGCTTGGATTTCTGCAGCACCTTCAAAAATATTAAGGATGCGTGCATCGCAAAGGACACGTGAGATGGGATATTCAAGTGCAAAGCCGTTACCACCGTGGATTTGAAGACCATTATCCGCGCAAGCCCATGCGACCCGTGCGGCCAATAGTTTTGCCATGCCTGCTTCAAGATCACAACGCCGACCAGCATCCTTCTCACGGGCAGAGAAATAAGTAATCTGACGGGCAACCATAATTTCCACGGCCATCATGGCAATCTTTGACCAAATGCGCGGGAAGCTATTGAGCTTTTGGCCAAACTGGCTGCGCTCATCAGCATAACGCAAGGAAATATCCATGGCAGATTGGGCCACGCCAACGGCCCGGGCGGCCGTTTGAATCCTTGCGCCCTCAAAAGTCTCCATGAGTTGTTTAAAGCCTTCCCCTTCGACACCGCCAAGAAGGTTTTCAGCCTTCACCTCGAATGCATCAAAGGAAAGCTCGTATTCCTTCATGCCGCGATAGCCAAGCACCTCGATTTC
>CENU01066425.1_pt1 | contig 17656 bp, 10 predicted proteins | sample 361331 | NCBI WGS metagenome assembly CENU01 (sample SAMEA2619766, study PRJEB7988) | marine metagenome | isolation source: saline water (ENVO:00002010), including | reverse complement strand
TCAGTACCGCTGTCATTCGGTACTGTGCCGTGAATGAGGGTGCCATTCACTTCGAACCCTGTTAGAGTAACTACACCAGAGGTAATTCTTATGATACTCTTTCTGCCCACATCACCGTCTGCAGTGGCGGTATCACTCAGCGTAAGAGCCGGAAGTGATAATGTGTTCGTACCGACAGCTAATGCTTGGCCGGCGCCTGCAACAGATAGTCCGTTCGCATTTGTGTAGAGAACCTGCCAACTAGCTCCGGCGCTAGGAATGCTATCGACTTCCAATACATATTTCTGTTCGCCCAGACTATTGGCATCTGATTTGTCGGAGAAGACTTCATACTTATATTTCCAGGCGTTAACATTAATCGCGGCGGTGCCCGTGACTTCGCTGAATTTTATAGAGCCAGTGCCTACACTGGTGCCATCGCCTGTGCCCGTGTCGGTGCCATCACCCGTGCCCGTGTCATCGCCATCACCCGAACCGGTGTCGGTACCGTCGCCCGTGTCTACAGGTGCTGTGCCGAAGAGAATAACTTCGGTGGTGCCAGCTGTGACTTTCATGTAATCGACGACAACGTCGGCAGACAGATCATTTATTTGGAAGGTAATTTTTCTTCCTGCATTTTCATAATCTGTCCAGGTAACGGCAGCAGCGGTCGCTGTATTCAGTCCCTGCTGTATGGTTGTTTGGCCACCGGTTCCAGGATAGAACCAAGTCTCGTTTTTAACGGACTTTGCGATACGTGCCTTCAGCGTATCGTCAGCGGTGACTGAAGTCACATTAAATTCAACGGTTACATCTCCAAGACTACCGGATAGTACCGATTCAAGCCCATCTGTATCGGTTACCGAACCAGCATCGTTAAAATTACTAAAGATAGACATACTGTGCCAACCATTGTTTGCCTGCATGCCAGGTACTGTTTTAAGTGTTCCATCAAAAGGAACTACCTCATCCGGAATGACTAATTGCTCAACTCCATTTACTGTTAGCGAGCTGATTTCGACATCATCTGGGCTGACAATTAGGTTCACTTGTCTGTAGTGCTCAGCTGTCCCGACAGTAATCGTATTTGCACCCAATCCTAAGGCAATTTGTGAGCCTGTGTATGAGTTGCTGCCATCTGCTTTTGAAGTTTGCACCTGATAGGTGGATCCCGTGCCCAGTTTTGTCACGGTGATTACAAAAGTTTGTGCAGCTTTGCTTTCTTCATCGGTGTTATCTGCAGCATAAGGTATGTATTTATTGCTGTCATTAAAGAGTGTAGATGCAGCTATAGTAATGGAATTTGCATCGCTGCCGCTATCGCCATCGCCGGATCCATCGCCATCGCCGGATCCATCGCTGTCGCCGGATCCATCACTACCACCAGTGTTAAAGCTTAACTTTTCAGCTTCGGAAGATGTCTGTTGGACGACACCATATTCATCGATCGTGAATAGCTTAAGCGAAGTGATTTCTACCTCAGAAGAACTAATGGCTAGATTTATTTTACGATTAAAACTTACCGGAGTAATTTCAAAAATGTTTTTACCGACGAAAAGATCGACGGCATTACCCGGGATGAACGTTTGGTTTAGAGCAGTCTTTTTGATTGTCGCAGTGGCGCCCGCATCCGGCAAGGAGGAGACAATTAGTTCAAAACGATGTTCTAATTGACTGTTTGAGTCACTAAAGTCTGCGTAGGGTTTGAATACTTTGTTGGAGAAAGTATCGGTTCCCGTGAGGTCCGTTGTCGGTACGCCCGCTGTTGTGGTGGCTTCTGCCTTGTAGAAGGCGACAGCCTCGGTCTTCGTGTCTTCAAGAATCGTTGCTGCACCTACTATGATTGGGACGTTTTCCTTGTATGGAGTGGTGCCGAAGCCAGCAGACAAATCATATGTTCTGTAGATATCAACAGTACCATTTCCATCTCCGGTGTTTGTAAAAATCCGAGACCTTACCTGTCCGGAGTTTGGATCTATGTAGGGGTTGGATATTCCAACCATTTGGCCGAATTCTGCGGGATCAATCTGAGGATATTTTGCATATGGGGCATGAAAGGTTCCTCGAACGGCTAGGTTATCAATGTAACTCTCGCCGGTAGCTTCGCCGGGGAAGTCCGACCATTGAATTCTGAAAGTGGCTTGTTTACCGGGGAATAGGCGTAATCCGGATTCATTAACCCAGTAATACAGATTATCCTCAACATCGATAGATTTAGCGGTGCTATCGATCTCCAGTTTAAACAGTTTTTCATAATATTTGCTATCCAGTTCTTCCGGATCCGTTGGCCAGTTAGCGTCCACATAATTAATGTTACTGCTCTCGGCCAAGGTGAGTTGTTCAACTGTATTATGTTTGAAAGAGTTGAGTACAATAGCATCCGAATTGAAGACTAAGTTTACTTTACGGGTAAAGCTGACACTAGAGACTGTAATCGTTTGTTCTCCTGTTGTTAAAGCCACGGGATCTGCAGTAAACCAACTGCCAGAGGTAGTTGTCTTTTTAACCTGATAGGTGGCTCCACCCGCAGGAAGCGAAGCAACATCGATTGTAAATGTTTGTGTAGAATTACTACCGGCTACATCTGTAGTTGCATAAGGTATGAATTTGTTGTCCGTAAAAGCGGGGTCTTCGCCAACAGTGGTTGTTGCTACAGTAAGTGCAGGACTATCAATATTCGCAAAATCGTAGCGAAACAAGAGTTTACCATCCTGAACTTCTGAGCCGGTGTTTACGTTAATAAGTTCTTCACTATCTCCTCCGCCTACATAGTTAATCTCTAAGACCTTTCCGGCAAATTCGTTTGCACTTAATGCGTCAAAGAGGATGTCTCTAACCCGGAAAACATAAATACTATTATTTATAATGGTAAAATCACCGAATGGATATGTGGAATTAAACTTCCACGAACTGCCGGCACTACTGACTTCGCCTGCTTTATTCGTGGATTGTGGGTAATCGACTATGTTCGCGCCAAATACACTTGGCCCGAACTCATTGTCGTTAAGGATATTGGCTTCTGCTTTATTACCCAGACCTTTATAGCCCAGCGTCGAAGCACCCGGGCCAATTTTAGCGCTTAGGTATAGATTGTCGGCGTGGGTTCCAGTTGGCGTCGCATCAAATGTGCTATTCGTATCTGGACTCACGTCACCAATACCGGAGTTGTTATCCCCAGGTATAACTGTATCGAAATCCTGCCATCCGATGACATGAAATCCTGAGTTGTTTGCGAATATCGCGGTCGTGCAAGCAGCTAAACAAACTGCTTTAATGGCTAGGAGTTTATTTTTCATTATATGTGGCTTTCGTCGAATGACGTCAGCTGCCTTGTACATAAAGCAAAGCAGCCTGTAGACTAGTAACAGATTGAAGGTTTGGGGTTAGGGTGTGTTGTGTAATCTGCAAATTTATGCAAATAGAGCAAACTAAAAATTTATTTTTGCAGTAAGGCTTGTCGTTCTAGATTCTCGATAGAGGCCGTAGTTTTCTCTGCCTGTAAAACCTCTATCATCGAATAAATTGTTAACCCTAATTGCTAGGCTTAACTTCGGCGAGTTTCTTAATTTGCCGAGTTTTACTGAATAATTAGCAAAGACCGATGTGGTATGCTCATCACCGAATTCCAGATATACTTTATCTGTTCTATCAATTGTACCGTCTCCATTATCGTCATACTGGAGATCAAATCTGGTCTGTTTGGATTTTGACCGGTACCTCTGGGCAACGCCGACAGTCAGTCCTTTATAGATACCTCCATAAAACTTATATCTGGCGACGAGTGTAGCCTTGTGGTCAGGACGCCCAAATAGCTCATATTCATCTGGATTATCGACCAATGGGTGTAATTCATCGATTTCGTTTGCCAGAGTATAGTTGTAGGAGCCAAGTATACTCAAACCGCGGATAGGATTGTAAACAAAGTCTACTTCGAGGCCTTCAGACCGTGTTTTATCGCCAATGCTGCGGCGGCCCGGCAGTGTAGACATGGCCAATTGATTACTGGAGTTGTAGAGTTCCGGGTGAGTTTGTCCGTAAATTGCGTAGGGGTAGATCTGGCGCAGTAGAGAATCAGAATACCCAAACTCATTATCATTTTCTTTGACTATTTGGTATGCCGCAAATTGCCCATCAAGTTTGCCCTCCATTAGATCAAATCGGATTCCCGCTTCTACGCCCTCGCCGATTTCCGCTGGAGCAATATCGCCTAGTGGGGTTCTTTCTGTTCCAGTTGGCGGTTGAATCGATTTAGCATAATTTGCGAAAACGCCAATCCCGTCGCTGAGCCAATATAATGCCCCTATGGAAGGATTAAATTCTACGTAAGTGATATCCGACTTAACATTGTTGCCGTCGTCATATCCGGGATCATAGCCATGGAGAAAAACTTTTCTAAAGCTAGAGTTAATGTCGATGATATCACACCGCACACCAATAAGGTTATTTAATTTTCCATTCAAGAACCTGCCTTGTTTGGTTACCCAAAAACTATTGCTGAAGATTTCAGAGTCCGTTTCTCGGGCAAGGGCCCACTCGGCCTGTCCGTAGGGGGCCAAATGTGTGAAGTTCCCTGCATCCATACTGTTGAGTGCAGGGGTACCATTTAGAGTTGTAAGGGGCTCACTCAGATCCGACTCAATAATTTCATTAAACTGTAAGATGGATCTGTCTGCGGTGAAAGGCTCTTCCAGAGAGATATATTCAAATGCCCGAAATTGTCCGGTAACGGTATTTCCTGCTACTCGTCCTCTAGGGATGTAAGCGCCGTCAGGTAGCTGAGTACTGCCGACTTGTGCACCAACTGCACCAACCGGTACTTGATCATAAAACTTTTCTTTTTTATGCTGAAAGTTGGTATCCCATCCAAATATAAACAAGTTGTTGAAGTCACTGGTTTTCTGCCTGAAGGCTAGAGCTAATCGCGAACCAAACCTCTCTGTGTCCATATCGCTTTTCGTCCAGTAGGTCTTAATGTATTTTTCGCTATCAATTGTTTCAGCATTTGGTCTCGGATAGCTTCCAAATATTCTGGAGTCATAACCATCACGCACGCGAACAGACCCTTCGGCGTCGCGGGAGAGTGCTTTGGAGTTAACGAATTGATTATTTAGGGCTAGGCTGAGTGAGAATTTTTCAGAAAAGCTATGATCTAAATCAACCGTATTAAAGTATCCCTTCCTCCTGCTGTACTTATCGAATCCTGAAACGACACCATAATTATAACGGTTTACCGCCGAATAATGGTCATAAAGGTCGGAGCGGCTGGTGATCGGATTTGCATTACTTGCAGTATTCTTGATGATCCAGTCGAGGGCTTGGTCCGGTAGGTACTTTACCCAGTCCGGGCTGAAGGGCACTTCGTAATCTGTCTCACTATCTGTGAACACCGCTTTGCTCAGTATACCCTGATATCCGTTATTGTCATTATTATCATCATCGATCTCCGTTTTGTCTTTCATCGCCCGGTGCGGCATATTGGCATCTGCATCCATTGTTTCCAGGTGCACGCGTACCTGTGTCTTCGGAGTAAGATTGACAGTTGCTGCAAGTGTTAAGCCATCCATTTGATCTTCTTTGAATGGATTGTCATACCCTTGCTCCCGGGTGACTCCCATCAATCGGATGGCCACATTATCATGAACGATTTGATTGAAATTAATTGTTTGTTGCACTTGGTCCTTCGAACCGATTGATGCACCGACGGATTTACTGTTTTCGCGAAAGTTCGCGCGCAAAGGTACCGAGTTAACCGATCCGCCGGGAGAAGCTTCTCCAAATATAAGACTGTTTGTGCCCTTAATAATATCAATTCTTGATATATTATATCCATGACTCGGAAGATTTCTCTTAAAGAAATTATATCTGGAGAATGGACTCCCGAAGCCTCGTATCCGTAAGCCATCAAAAGAATATCCGTTCGGTTCATTATCAATAGAGGCACTGACGAAGGCGAGATCCTCGGGGGAATTGATGTCTAAATCATTCATCAATTCCTCATTGATAATCGACATCGATATAGGTGTATCTTTTACCAGAGAACTGATTCTCGACATGGAAGTACTGTAGGCAGAATAATAGCCCTCGTCTTCCTCCCCGGTGACGACGAATTCATTGAGTTCGTAGACTTCTTCGTCTTCTGCATCATCGGACTCAGATGTATCCGGCGAATCGGGATTTACATTGATGTTTTGTCCTACGACGTAAACGTAGGACAATAGGAAGAGTAGGAGGTAGGGCAAACCTTTCATGGAGATTAAAATTACTATATAACTTTATTTTAATCATCTGGCGAGGCCTGTAGATAAGTAAAACTGGAAAGTTAGCAGAAGGAAGTTGTTAGTTGTATTTACTTGCAAATTTATGCAACATAAAATTATGTTAATTATGCAAAATCTCAAATTTTGGTGTTTTTTATACGTAGTAACGGCTGCCGGCACAAATTTATGCTTTAGTGACGGCATATACGAGGGTTTCGATTTTTCGATTACTTCGGGAGACTTAATTGGTTCCTCGGATGCGACACGTGCCGGTCAGACGAGTGCTGGTTGGCATAGTACTTGGTATGCAGCTAGTGGGAAATCCCTAGCGAGTCAGGATGATATCGCGATTGACGGGTTACTCTCTGCAGGTGGATCGGCTGATATACGCGGTGAGAGAAAAAGTAATTCACTGGGTAAAGGTATTCTCTTGCGCCAGATTGACCAGGGATATGTGGGCGATCTATACGGCAGCTTCCGATTTCGCTCGGGTAAATTATTGCGGGATTCAGTCGTGGGCTTACTTCTTTCACTACCGAGCAGCGAGTTGCCGACGCCGAGGACGGCCACTTTCGCTTTTTGCCCGAAACGTTGGGGTGGTGAGTTCGGTATGCTTGGTGCCGGTGAGGGCAAAGTCGTCAAGGTTGAATCCGGAGTGGCATGTAAGCAGGATGAGACCTACCTTGTAGTGTGGAAGTTGGATAATTTACCTGAACCCGGCAAGCGACGGAAAATTGGCTTACATATGTGGGTTCTGAATGCAGCACAGGCGGCACACTTTTCAACAGAAGGCTTTGACGAGGCGGTATTAACTGCAGCTGAGCTTGGCGCCGAGCCGGGTCAGGTGTGTCAGTCGGCTCACCGGATTATTCGCGATTCAAAACGAGGCGTCTTTCGAGGTATGTTAGTTTCCTGTTTTTCCACAGGCCTGCCCCGTGTATCCTTTGATGAAATTAAGATTTCTCCGGATGGTTTCTCTGCGGTCGTTGGCGCCTCTGCTGCGGCTCACTAAAGAGGGCGCAGACTCGCTAAATTTTGGGGATAACGGATATTCTTTTTGATCGTAGAATTAGAAACACAGGATGATAAAAAACGGGTACAAATTATGGCTTATTTTATTTCTTTTATGGGTTTCCTGTGGAGCAGTTGAAAAGCCAAATTTCATTATTATCCTGACCGATGATCATGGTTGGTCGAGTTTGTCGTCGTCGATGGATTTGCATCGGCCTGAGGCAAAAAGTGATTACCACCAAACGCCAAATATAGACGCCCTCCTGGATAAAGGGATGCGCTTTTCCAATGGATACGCAGCTTCACCTGTGTGTTCGCCGACTCGCTACAGTATACAATTCGGGAAGTCTCCTGCCCGATTGCATCGCACCCGGGTATTGGGTGGGAATAAGGCAGATCACAACCAGATAGGTATTCCTAACTTGCTCAAATCGGTTCATCCGGAGTACCGCTGTGCTCATTTTGGCAAATGGCACATAGATGAGGATCCCGGTCGCTACGGCTATGATGAACACGATGGAAGAACGGCAAATAAAGAGGGCGGTTTTTCGCATTCAGATCATCAGAGGCAGTGGGGTGGTTATGCAGAGGCAGATCCAAAGCGGGTTCACTCAATCACTGAACGGACAGTTGATTTTATGCGTCGGTCGGTACAAGAAGGTAACCCCTTCTTTGTGCAACTTTCGCATTATGCAGTACATTCAGACATTGTTTACAGTGCCGATTCTCTAGAGACCGTTGGTTCTTGGCCCAAAGGAAAACTGCACAAGAGCGCTACTTATGCGGCGATGATGCTGGATTTGGATCAGTCAATCGGCACGTTGCTGGCCGCTTATGAATCATTGGGATTGGCGGAAAATACATACCTGATTTTTTTGGCGGATAACGGCGGGATGCCGGTACTGCCCATGCAGGTGAATGAGGGCAGGCCTTATAAGGCCGGTCTGAATTTGCCTCTGCTGCGGGGCAAGTGGGACTTGACAGAAGGTGGTATTCGCGTGCCGTTTGCCATCGTTGGGCCGGGTATCGCTCCAAGTTCGCAATCGGACACTCCGGTTATCAGCTATGACCTATTCCCTACGCTGGCCGATCTTGTTGGCGCCGTTGATGCACTACCGGAAAACCTCGATGGCGGAAGTCTACGTCCACTATTTGATGATTCGGCAGGTGAAGTAAAGCGGCCCTTTGAGGGTCTGGTCTTTCATTTCCCGCACTACAATATCGTCGGGCTTTTCGAGCCGCACTCGGCTATTCGGGTAGGCGATTACAAGCTACTTAAGTTCTACTCTTCTAAACGTTCGCTACTGTTTAATGTGGCCGAGGACATTGGCGAAAGTACAGACCTATCTTCGAAGCACCCGGAGCGTAAGGCAGAGATGGAAGTGTTGCTCGCGGACTATCTGGAGAGGGTCAAAGCGGAACGGCCGGAAGACAGCTCCAACTGGGCTAAGGGCCAATACGGGGCGGTACGAACAAAATTCCTCCGGCGCTATTCAGAATAGGATAAGATGCAGACTTTTTACTCCCGACTCGTCCTGTCGATCCTTTGCTTTGCGTGGGCTCTGATTCCCGGGGTACAGGCCAAGGAGAGTATCGCAAATCGGCCAAATATCGTCCTTATATTCGTTGATGATATGGGGTATGGCGACCCGGGCTGTTATGGTGGAGAAGTGATCTCTACGCCGAATATTGATGCCTTGGCGGAAGCGGGTCTACGCTTTACCCAAGGTTATACAATCAGCCCGGTCTGCGGTCCCAGCCGGGTTGGTTTGCTTACCGGTATGCAGCCGAGCCGGATCGGAGTCTATTGGAATCCGGATATGGGCGCAGTACGGCCACCGGAGGGTCATTCGCTTCTGCCGGAGGCGTTGAGGGATGCAGGCTACACGACTGGAATCGTAGGAAAATGGAATTTGAATAATCCTCGATGGGATCCGTTGCCGGCAGAAAAGTTCTTTGACAAGACCTACGATGTGATGGTCTGGGAAGGGGATTACTGGCCGGATAAGTCGGGCGTGTACCGGGGCGTGGCCGATGGCAACTTTGGCAGCAGCAAGACCAACGGCACATGGGGACCCGAAAAGGATGGCGATGAATATTTGACTAATCGACTGACACGGCATGCCTGTGAATTCATTGCAGATCAGGGGGACCGTCCTTTTTTCCTTTATCTGGCCTACAATGCGCCGCATAGCCCATTACAGGGATGGAAGACGCACCTGCCCAAACTGCAGGGGATTGAAGGAGAGGCACAAAAATTGTATGCTTCTATGGTTATGGCGGTGGATGAAGGAGTCGGGAAAGTGGTCGCACAACTCGATCAAATGAAGATAGGGGAAAACACTTTGATTGTATTCGCGAGCGACAACGGGCCAGCGGTGACGAATTTCAAGGGGCTACCGGATTCGTGGCCACGAGATGAGATGCTTGGATCGACTGGCGGACTGAGGGGGAAGAAAGGTACCTTTTTTGAGGGCGGGATCCGTGTGCCCTTTATTTTTCATTGGCCCGCACGTTTTGCAGAGCCTGCAGTCTTAGATAGTGCGGTCACCACATTGGATTTATTTCCTACCTTCTGCGCGGCTGCCGGCACTGCCGTGGGCCGGGAAACTCATTTAGACGGACTGAACCTGCTCCCTTTTTTGTCTCCTAATACTGCAGACCTGCCGGAGCGGGAGCTAATCTGGTTTTCCGGGCCATCGGGAGCGGTACGTCAAGGAGACTGGAAGCTGGTCTTTGAAAAAAAATCTGTAGTGGGTCTCTACCATCTGGCAGAAGATCCGAAAGAGTCGCAGGATCTTTCGGAAAAGAACCCGGAGATTGCCACTCAACTGTTTGCTCGAGCCAAAGAATGGAGACGGCAGGTGCCGCCTCCGGTCACCCCTCGTAAAAATTTGAAAAAGTAGAGGTTCGGAGGAATGTCTATTTGGCCTGAAGGGTTGTTTACAGCTCCCGTTTGATTACCACCTCTTTGACTGCTCCTACGAGCGGATTATGGGGCACCTTTTGGTTGACCACCTGGGCGCCTCCGGCACCGATGATGAGGGGCCTGCCGGTGGCATATTTAAACGGTTGAGGCAGCGGTACGCTGTCGACGACTTCTCCATCTACAGAGAAGATCAGGCGGTTGTAGTCGATCACTGCTTTTAGTTGCGTCCATTTGCCAAGAATTGAATCGGGGGCGTCGATCGTTGTTCGGGTTGCGATCCATGTCCGGCAGAGTACGGCGATCCCGGGACGACCATCTTGTACAAATATCTTATATCCCGACTTAGGCCCAGAGTGTGAGGCGATCACGCCATCTTCATCCGCTTTTACATTGATCTCAATAGAGTAGGGCCAGTAAGCCGGGTCGATCGATTCGTCATAGGCTACCTTGAGGCCCTGCTTGTCAGCCTTAAAGTGCAAGGCATCCTCGCCGACCTCGACATTTTGCGGGCGGATTGGGAGCCCCGAATTTGCGCTGTCGATCAATTTGCCCTTGGTAACGCACAGTTCCAGTTGTAAACCATCGCTCTCCCGCATGCGGGGCAGATTTTTCGGAAAGACATTTGCTCGCCAGCCGGATGCTTCAATCTGTTTCAATAATTTTTCCTGCATTTCCCTATGCAGGGCTTCGTTTTCTGCTTTGCCGGCGAGATTATCCATCTCATGCGGATCCTTCGAGAGGTCATATAATTCATCGATGTCGTTTAGCTCCGGATAGCTGATGAGCTTATAGCGGTCGGTACGGACGGCAATCATCGTTGGTATGGAGTGGACCAGATCGGTCCAGTACTCGTAGAAAATACTGTCTCGCCACTCCGTGTTGGTGGAGTCAAAGAGCGGGCGCATGGAGCGACCTTGCATCTGCTTGGGAATATCGGCACCGGCATAGTCGAGCACAGTTGGAGCAAAATCCAAGTTGGTGACCAGGCCGGCAGTGCTGGAGCCCGCTTTTATTTTTCCGGGGTAGACGACAAGCATGGGTATGCGCAAACTCTCTTCATAGGCGAGTCGCTTATCCCAGCGGCGGTGTTCCATATGAAAATAACCATTATCACTGGTAAATACGATTAGAGTATTTTCCAGATTCCCTCGTTTCTCCAATGTTTTCATGAGGCGCCCGATTCCCTCGTCTACTGCCGCCGCACAGCGTAGTTGATTCACGTACCGGGTATTCTTTTCCCAGGTCTGTAATGGGATAGTATCGGGTAGTTGATCTGCCTCCAGCTCTCGAGTACGCCATTCCCAGCGGTAGTCGCGAATTTGCTGACGGCGCATCCAGTCAGGCTTATTCTGGAAATCATCTACCCAACTAACCGGCTCAGGCAGCTCGGTCCCGGCCCCGTAGGCTTCTTTATGCCTTTGCGCCGGTCGGAACGGTTCGTGCACTGCCTTGTGCGAGAGGACGACGAAGTAGGGCTGGTCCTCCGGTTGCTTTTCGATAAATTCAATCGCTTTGTCTGTCAGCAAATCCGTTGTGTAGCCGTAGAAGGTCTGGTTCTCCCCGTTGATATTGAAAACGGGATCGTGATAGACGCCCTGTCCTTTAAAGCTCAGCCAGTAATCAAAATAGGCACGCGGTTTGGCATCCTTACCCATGTGCCATTTACCAATCATTGCGGTTTTATAGCCGGCTTCTTGCAGATACTTCGTAAGGGGCGGCGTTATGTCTGGATTGTATTCCGATGTCTCATTGTCGATCACTCCATGGCGGTTGGCGTATGTACCAGTTAAAAAGGTGGCGCGTGAAGGACAACAGATCGATGTTGTGACAAATGCATTCTCCATATGGGCCCCGTCCTGGCGCAGTTTGTCAATATTTGGCGTTTCGATGTAGGGGTGACCCAAAAATGACATCGCATCCCAGCGTAGATCATCGAGCAGGATAAATACGACATCCGGCCGGGACGTTTTTTCACTGGCCAAGCCAGCGTGCGTAAAAAGAGCCAATAGGCCGATGAGGAGCCACTTATTGCCGTGTATATTTGATTTTTTCATGAATATTTTGGGATATAGCGAGGGAAGAACGATCGACAAAAGACAGTGACAATTGCAGTAATTTACAAAACTATATTTACAGACTTATTTTACAATATCTTTTACTCCTAACGGATACCTCTTTGTTTGCATTTATACAGACCCGTGAAGTTCCCATTACCCGATGAAAAAAATGACCCTAACCCAGCACTTTATTTTGTTCCTTCTTTGCGGATTGATGGCCACTGCGGCAGATTGCCCTAATATTGTATTCATTTTCAGTGATGATCATGCCACCCAGGCGGTTGGGGCGTACGGTTATCCGATCACGAAGATTGCCCGTACACCCCATCTGGATCGTCTGGCTGCATCGGGCATGCGGTTTGACCGATGCTTGGTAACCAATTCAATCTGTGGGCCCAGTCGTGCGGCAATTCTTACCGGTAAATACAGTCATCTCAATGGATTTTACTACAATGAGGATACCGAGTTTAACGGATCGCAGGATACATTCCCGAAGCGATTGCAAGGAGGCGGTTACCAGACCGCTCTAATCGGGAAGTGGCATTTGGGCTCTGAGCCGACTGGCTTCACTCACTGGGACATCCTTCCCGGTCAGGGAGATTACTATAATCCTGATTTCATTAACGCTACGGGAAGATATCCGGTCGAGGGCTACGTCACCGATGTTGTGACGAAAAAGGCTATACGCTGGCTGGAGTCTGAACGTGATGTGAAGCGTCCCTTTATGCTCATGGTACAGCACAAAGCACCGCACCGCGAATGGTCTCCGGACTTGAAGTATCTCGATCTTTGGGAAGAAGAAACCTTTCCGGAGCCGGAGACTCTCTTTGATGACTACGCAAACCGTACCTCGGCGGCACGCGAGCAGGACATGTCGCTAGCGCTTAGCCTGGAATTGGATATGGATTTGAAAATAGATGGTGCTCAGCCCGGGCGCCGGTACCATAGAAGAAGCTACAGCCGCCTAAATAGCGAAGAGCGACAAATTTGGGAGGAAAAGATGGAAGGACGTTCGCGGGAATTTCATAGCTTACAACCGGAGGGGAAGGACCTTGTGCGGTGGAAGTATCAGCAATACATCAAAGATTACATGCGCTGCATTCGCTCGGTCGACGACAGTGTCGGCGAAATACAGCAATATCTGCGTGATAATGGCCTGCTCGAAAACACCGTATTCATTTACTCATCCGATCAGGGCTTCTACCTTGGGGAACACGGCTGGTTCGATAAACGCTTCATGTATGACGAATCCTATCGCACGCCCCTTCTGGTTTCCTGGCCGGGTGTCATAGAGCCCGGTTCGGTTAACGGTAAGCTCGTGTCGAATCTTGATTTTGCTCAGACTTTTTTGGAGATAGCCGGACTCCAGTCGCCCGCCACAATGCAGGGAAAAAGCCTAGTGCCACTTCTGCAAGGAGAGACACCAGCATGGCGTAAGCACCATTACTACCACTATTATGAGTACCCCGGTTGGCACATGGTGTACCGGCATGAAGGCATTTATGACGGTCGCTTTAAGTTGATCCACTATTACGACGTGGATGAATGGGAATTGATCGACACGAAGAAAGATCCTCTGGAGCTGAAGAGTGTCTACGGCGAACGAAAGTATGCTGTTGTAGAAAAAGAACTGAAGGCGGCCTTGCAGGCAAAGAAAGCTGAATACTGCGTACCTCCGGGGGTGCCGGAGCCCCGGCAGGTAGTTGATCCTATGCGCTATTATTCCACCCAACGCCGCGAAGCGGAAACGAGCCGGTAAGCACGGACTACGACTCTACCCGGGGCAATACCCGTAGAGTGCTGCCGGAAAAAGCCATTGAGTTTTCTTTCAAATAGCCGCGGAAGGATACCCCGGGGGTGATCAGTGCCTTCCTCGCAACAATGGAGCCCGGGTTGAGTACGGCATTACAGCCGACCTCTGCCTGATCACCCAGAATCGCTCCCAGCTTGCGCAGTCCGGTATCTGTTCGCGAACCATCGGGCAATTGTACCCGTACATCGGCCTGGTCCAGTCGTAGATTGGAGCAGGTTGCGCCGGCACCCAGGTGCGCTTGGTTCCCCAGTATACTATCGCCGACATAGCTGAAGTGCGGCACCTGTACTTCGTCGAGCAGGAGCGCATTCTTAAATTCGCAAGAGTTGCCTAAAACACAGCGGGCCCCGGCAATCACATTTCCCCGAATGTAGACCCCGGGACGCAATGTACACCCTGCACCGATGTAAGCGGGCCCGGTGATGGAACCATAGGCCGGCAGTTGTACCTCTTGGCCAAAGTAGACCGGCCCTTCGATATGCAATCCGACAGGTATTTCCAGATCCTTTTCGGGGAAAGTAAAGTCGGCCAAACATTCGCGTATTCGAGGGAGCCACTCCCAGGGAGCGAGGTCCGGGGAGAATACATCGCCGAACGGCAGTGATTCCGGGAAATCAAACAAGTCGGAGCATTGCAGCATAGGGCCAACCATGCAGAAGCTGGCTTCCGGGTGAATCTCAAAATTCCGCGATTCGGGGTGGCATCTGTATCTGATGTTGTCATTGCTAGAGTTTTCATCCACCCATCTGCTCCTTGCATGACGTAAAAGATAAACCCACCATGGTCGAGCGGGCCATGCTCATTGGCATCACTCTGCCAGGAGAGGCGCCGCAGACGACTGAGGGACTCCTCGAAGAACTGGCTGAACTGGTGACAACTCTCGGTATTGCGATCTGCCACCGTCAGCAACTCGCCATTCGCAAACCACAGGCAAAGTTTCTGGTCGGTTCCGGTCAAGCCACCCGCTTAATTGATGAAGCGCGTGCCCATAACTGTGATGTGATTGTTTTTGATAATGAACTAACGCCGGCCCAGCAGCGTAATTGGGAACAGTCAGCCGATGACAAGATTCTCGTCATTGACCGTCAGGAAGTGATCCTTGATATCTTTGGAAAGCGCGCCCGCACACGGGAGGCTGTCCTCCAAGTCGAACTTGCTCGAATGGAGTATAACATGCCGCGCCTGAAGCGTGCCTGGACGCACCTCAGCCGTCAGCGGGGTGGTGGCGCGATGCAGCGGGATGCCGGTGAAACTCAGTTGGAGCTGGACCAACGTATGGTGCGTACGCGCATTGCCCGACTCAAGCGAGAGTTGCAGGAAGTCGTCAAGCACCGCCACCTGCAGCGTAAGCGTCGAATGACGGTCCCCGTGCCGACTTGTGCAATCGTTGGTTACACGAATGCAGGTAAATCCTCTTTGCTCAATGCGTTGACCGACTCTGCCATCCTTGCCGAGGACAAGCTCTTCGCTACCCTCGACCCGACCTCTCGCCGTTGCAGTTTGCCGGGAGGTCAGCCCCTCGTTGTTACCGATACTGTCGGATTTGTGCGAAACCTGCCGCACCGCTTGGTGGATGCCTTCAAGGCGACTCTCGAAGAAGCCGTCGTCTCAAATTTCCTTATCCATGTGCTCGATTGCAACAGTCCTGATGTCGAAGCGCATGCGGCCACCACCATGGCAGTCCTAAAAGGGCTGGGTGCGGGCGAGAAAACAATACTGACTGTTTTCAACAAGATCGATGCCCTGGATCAGACACATCGGCTGGATGCACTGCGCATGCAGCATCCGGACGCCAGCTTTGTCAGCGCGCTGACCGGGGAAGGTCTGCCCGCTCTGCTCGAACGTTGCGAAGCAGTCCTGCAGGAAGGCATAGATCGTCTGCGCCTCTTGATCCCCCATGAAAGATACGATTTAGTCGCTCGCTTGCATCGCGAGGGAGGCGTGCACAAAGAAGAAACGCGCGACAGCGGTACCTACCTCATCGGCACGGTCCCCGAGCGCATTCTCAGTCTGGTGCAGCCCTACATTCTACAAGCAGAAGAATTATAAGGATTCTGCATTAATGTGGAGCCGTTGTTTTGCGATCCATTGGCATACGCCGCAGATGAATTATCGCACAGCCTATAAACTCCGTAAATTTCAAGCACTCACGCAGGATCCACTGCTAGTCGCTCTTTGGGGCCTGATTCTAGCTAAATGCTGCTTCCTCGAGCACTTTGTGCGGCAGCATGCAGTGCCCATTAATACCGGCATCTACGTCTGGCTGCTCTCTCTATTTATGGCGGGCCTGGCCACCGTTGTCCTCTCCGGTATCGTCGAGCCCAAGGTACAGCACCCCGATGAGAAGCCGGACGGTCCTTGGCTTTGGCCACTCACGGTTTCTTTTATGCTGGTTCTTCTTCTCCTCGCTTTTGCTCTGGGCGGGAATCGCTTGCTCGCAGTTTTGCCTCTTCTCTGTCTGCCTCCCGGGGGTGCCTTCGCATTGCGCTGTGGCGTTCGATTTCATCCTGCAGTCGCTCTACAAGCGGTTGGCTGGCTCGTCTCTGCGGGTATACTTTTCATGCTTTCGCCGCCGGCTCGCATCTTACCCGTATCCTGCATCCTGATCCTCCTTGTCGCGGTGCCTGGGATTTTTCGTTTTGTGCAATATCGCAGAGAAATTCGTCAAGCCATGCAGGCTTTGCAAAAGTAGCTGGACGTAGTGCATCCTTTGGCTGAAGCTGCCCTATGCATGTCGGACTTTCTCTGATTCGCCAGGAACTCAAGCGCCTTCAAGCGGAGGGTGTAGACCATGTTTATGTGGGTGATTCAACTCTCGAGCAAATGATCCAAGCTTCCGCGGATCGCCCCGCTACGAAATCAAAGCAAGCAACAGTTGGTGACCTTTCTTCGGTGCCGACTCAGCCAGTCGACGCAAAAAAGAAAAACCCTTTCCCCGCAGCGCCCGTCTTGCAGCTGCCGGAGGGTAGCCAGTCCGAGCAAATGCAATGGCTCCGGCAAACTGTGCTGGATTGTTCTACCTGTCGGGAACACTCAGGGGCCACCGGTAAAGTCGTCTTTGGTGAAGGGTCTGTGGAGGCCGATCTCTTTTTTTGCGGCGATGCTCCCGGAGAAGACGAAGCCCGTAGTGGGCGCCCCTTTGTCGATAAGGCCGGGGAACTACTTGAAAAAATTATCTCTGCCATGGGCTTACCGCGCGATCAGGTCTACATGGCCAATATCATGAAGTGGCGTCCAGAGCACGATAAGCCCTTCGGTAATCGTTCACCAACCGCTGAGGAAATGTCATTTTGTCTGCCCTACCTGCAGGCACAAATTAAGATTGTGCAACCCAAGGTGCTCATTGCTTTGGGTAACACCGCTATCTCCGGTCTATTGGGTCCGGATCCGGCCCGTCGTATGGGCGCTATTCGCGGCACCTGGCAGACCCTTGAAGGGACCCCACTGATGGCTACTTATCACCCTTCCTATCTGCTCCGTCGGGACGACAGCGCGACCAAGCGGCAGGTCTGGGAGGATATGCTGGAGGTCATGGAGAAGGTCGGCTTGCCGATCAGCCAGAGGCAGCGGGCTTATTTCCTGCCGAAGGTTTGATTGTCCACCTGCGGGT
>CENU01100251.1_pt1 | contig 17673 bp, 21 predicted proteins | sample 361331 | NCBI WGS metagenome assembly CENU01 (sample SAMEA2619766, study PRJEB7988) | marine metagenome | isolation source: saline water (ENVO:00002010), including | reverse complement strand
CAGTCGTGGCTAGTGCGATTGGAATGCGTGGGGTTTCAAAATTTATGGTTAAGAAATAGGAGAATTCAATGCCAAAAGAAAAAGGGAAAGAACCCACTAAAATGGTTGGCTATGGCTCAGGAAATAAAGGTTTTGAATCAAGTTACAGTAGTTGGAAACGTCTTAATGGCGGTAAAAAGCTAACTGGGATGCAAATGAAATTGCTAAAAATAAAGCCAGTAAAATAGGAGATTGAATGTTCAAATTTGGTTCACGTTCATTAAAAAACCTTGAAGGAGTTCACCCAGAACTGGTTGAGATCTGCCATTTGGCGTTAAAGCGTAGCACCACCGATTTCGGAATTTCTTGTGGGGTAAGATCGCTAGAAACCCAAAAAAAATTAAAGGCAGAAGGTAGAAGCATGACTTTAAATAGTATGCACATTCCTCAAAAGGATGGATATTCATGGGCTGTAGATTTATTGGGCTATGACAGTGATGGTCAGGTATCTTGGGAATTTCCTATTTATTTCAACATTATGACTAGCGTCATAAATTCCGCCCACGAACTGGGATACGGAATTCGCTGGGGCGGTTGCTGGCATTTAAGCAACTGCGTTCTAGCTTATCCTGAAATGACGTGTGAGGAGATGATGGACGACTACATTACTCAAAGGAAAAAGGCTGGGCGAAAATATTTCCTTGATTTACCCCACATAGAGAAAAGTAGGAGTTAAATATGAAAAAAAAGAACACGAAAAAGACTAAAAAAGTAAAATACTGATTCTCATTAAAATTGTATACGAATCAGTAGATTCGCATTATAGTGGTAAAAAAGATACATGGCTATGAAATTACAAAAACTAGATGAAGGTCAAGTTCAGGGCATTTTGACTGACGCTATTCGTTCAGCAAAGTCTTTTATCACTGATGAAATCGCACCCGTAAGAATTAAGGCAAGTCGCTATTTTGAGGGTGAAGTTGATATTGGGAAAGAAGCTGGGCGAAGTGGCATAGTTAAAACTGTTGTCAGGGATGTTGTTAGAGCGGTTAAGCCAAGCTTAATGCGGATCTTTTTATCTCACTCTAAGGCCGTTGAATTTTTACCCAGACAAGAAGAAGACATTCAATCAGCCCAGCAAGCGACAGATTTCCTAAATTGGAAATTTCAGCAGTTAGGCGGATATAATATTCTAAGAGATGCCATACATGAATCTTTAATTAAAAAAGTTGGCATTGTCAGGGTTTTTTACAAAGAAGATCCTAAGACTGAAATACACACCTATGATTATATCGATGATACTACTTTTGCTGTTTTAACAAACGATCCAGAAGTAGAAATTCTTGAGCATGAAGAAGTGTATGAAAAGCAAATGATGCCTGATGGTCAGGATACAGAATCTTTGCATCATAACTGCAAAATTTCTCGCACCAAAAAAACGGGTGATCTAGTCGTAGACGCAGTACCAAGTGAAGAATTTTTCATCGATAGAAATGCAAAATCTTTAAAGGAAGGGCAGTTTTATGTTACGGGACACTCTACAGAAGTTACTGTTTCCACTTTGGTGGACATGGGATATGATTTTGACACTGTTAGCGAATTGTCTAGAGAAGATAGCAGGGATACTACGCTGGATGCGGAAGTATTCGAAAGAAGACGATACAGCGTAACCCACGATAAGGACGATAATTCTACAGACCCATCCACAAAAAAGGTGCTTTTAACGCAGGCATTTATGGAAATGGATATAGAGGGGTCTGGAAAGGCCATGCTCTATAGTTTTATCTGTGGCGGAGATAACTATAAACTGCTTGAACCGCCAATGTTATGTGATGAAGTTCCATATGTGGCTTTAGCTATAGATCCTGAACCGCATACATTTTACGGGCGTTCTCTTGCAGATATAATTATGGCGGAACAGGATTCAGCTACTCAAATCTATAGAGAAATCTTGAATAACCTATCAATGTCAAATCTTCCAAGAATGGCGGTTACAGATTCTGTGAATCTGGATGATCTTATGAATTTGGAACTTGGGGGCATAGTCAGAACTAGAACCGCTCCAAGTCAATCAATTCAGAATTTAGCCGTTCCTTTTACAGCATCACAGTCATTAGGCGTAATGCAGTATGTTGATAGAATTGTAGAAGATAAGACGGGAATTACTAAGGCAAGCATGGGTTTAGACCCAGATAGTCTTCAGAGTGTTACTAAGGCTGGTGTGCAGGCCACATTGCAGGCTCAACAGGGTCAAACAGAGGTTATGGCAAGAAACTTAGCAGAAGGGCTAAAAGACCTATTTGGGAAGATGCTACGTTGTTATGGTAAGCATCAAGACGCTCCTAGTGTAATGAGATTAAAAGGCAATTTTGTCCCTATTGATCCAAAAGTTTGGCAGGCTGATATGGATTCAACTGTCAACGTGGGTCTGGGTACTGGCAGGCATGATGAAAGACAAATGGGTCTTCAAATGATGTTAGGAATTCAACAACAAATTATGCAAGCGTTTGGAACACAAAATGGTCTAGTTTCCTTAACAAACATACGTCAGACGCTTGCAGACCTCTTGGATGGTTTTGGCCTTAAAAACGCTGAAAGATATGTCCAGCCAATGAATCCAGAAATTGAGACTCAGCTTGCCCAGATTGCCATGCAAAAAGCACAGCAAGCACAAGCTATGCAAGCCCAGAGCGATCCAAGTCAGGTTTTACTCAAGGCGGAAGCTATGAAAGCCCAGACTAAGGCTCAAACAGATCTGACTAAGGCTCAACTAATGAAAGAAAAGCAAGAAGCCCAAGATGATCTGGACAGAGATAAGTTAGATCAGGAGCTTTTAATTCGGAGTGCAGAAATTCTTGGTAAATACGGGACTTCTGTAGATGTAGCTAGAATCCAAGCTGAAAAATCTAAGGTTAGAGAATAATGGCTACTGATTGGGAAAAAGAAGCTAGTAGAGCAAAAGAATTAAAAGAGAATGAAACATTTCAAAAAATTCTCACTTACATCAGAGATCGTCAAATTCAGACGTTCCTAATGTCTGATTCAGATGAATCAGTAAAACGGGCAAGGCTAATCGTTCAAGCCCTCAACGAAATCGAAGCAGAAATTGAGTACGTTATCAATACTGATAAGATGCAAAAAAACAAACAAGGAGATTTGCAACGTGGTTGACACGACAAATACAGAAGAAAATACAGGCTCAATCGAAGATATAGCGAAATCTTTATTAGTCCCTGACGAAACTGCACCTCAAGAAGAAGTTAAAGAAGAAACTTCTCAAGAACCAGTGGAAGCAAGTGGTGAACAAGAAGAAGCTGTAGAAGAAGTTCAAGCCGAAAGTAATGAAGAAGAAACGCAAGATCAGGAAGTTCAAGAGCAACCTGAAGAAGAATTGTACACAGTGAAAGCTGATGGAAAAGAAATTCAAGTACCGCTCAAAGACCTACTCCGAAGCTATGCAGGGAATTCTCATATTCAAGCTAAAATGCGTGAGCAATCTGATTTTCAAAAGAAAATGGAAGCAGAAGCGAATGCGCTTAGTAATCAACGAAAAGACCTTCAAGCGAAGTTAGATGCGGTAGAGAAGAACTACAAATCGCAAGAAATGAAAAGACCACCTATGGAGTTACTGCAAACTGATCCTATCAAATATATGGAAGAAATTGAGAAATTTAATATCCATAAGGAAGAAATGGAGAATTTGCAGGCTGAACGCCAAAAACTTGCCTTACAAGAAAACGAAAAAGCTGAACAGCAACGTGTGGCTTATTTGCAAGAACAAGGGCAGGCTTTGGTTGAATACATTCCTGATTTAAAGGATGCGGAAAAAGCGGATTCTATAAAAAAGAGCATGGTTCAAACAGCCGTTCAGTATGGTTTCACAGAGTCGGATATTAATTCGATTCAGGACGCTAGAGCTTTAAAGCTTTTGCATGATGTTATGTTATTTAATCAGGCTAAAAGTGCTAAAGATGGCAACGTCCAGAAATCCAATCCTAGACCTTTCATTCAAACGGGTGCGAAACAAAGTCCTTCAGCTAACCAAACCAAACAGCGTGAGAAAGCTTTTCAGAACATGAAACAATCTGGAAGCGTAGAAGACGTAGCCAGATGGATAGCCCAAGGAGAATAAAATGGCGGTTCCAAGCAATACAACAGAGACTTATTCTAGTACCCTAATTCGTGAAAATTTACAAAATGCGCTTGTGAATATCAACCCAGCAGACCATATTTTTATGAATGCAATCGGGTCTAGAAATATAACCAATACCCTATTTGAATGGGGGAAAGTAACCCTCGCATCAGCAGGGGCAAACAGACAGATAGAAGGTGATGATCTATCGAATACAGCATCAACTTTGCCAGTTCGTTTGTCTAATTATAGCCAAATTTCAAGCAAAGTAACCCAAACTTCCAGCACTTCTAGTGCTACTCAAAGCAATCCAGATGCAATCGGTCATGCCATGCAGTTAAGCCTAAAATTGGCTGAACTAAAAAGAGACATGGAAAAAATGCTATTGGACAATGTAGCTGGCAGTGCAGGTTCATCTGGCAATGCTAGAAGCACGGCTGGTTTGGGTGCATTTATTAGAAGTAACGTACAAGCTGGAGGATCTGCAACTGTACCAACGCTTTCTGGCACAACAGCAGGGTATCCAAATCAAGCTAGGGGTGATGGTAGCGATAGGACGCTCGTTGAGGATATGATCCAAAACGCCCTCAAGGCTACGTGGGAAGCTGGTTCTACTGCTACAATGGTTATGTGTCCAGCACCGCAAAAAGTTCTTATTTCAGGATTTACTGGGAACTCTCAGAAATATTCTGTAGCTATGAACAATCCAAAGCAATTAACAAATGCCATTGATATCTACGTTGGAGACTTCGGACAAGTTGATATTGTTCCTAGTAGATATATGCCTGCGAAAACGATCTATGTGATCGATCCGCAACACATTAAAATGGCATATCTTCAGGAAACCAAGCAAGAACCATTGGCTAAAACTGGTCTATCAGAGCGGTCAATGATCTCTTGTGAATATGGTCTTCAAGTTGATGCAGAAGAAGCACTTGCTGTTATTGCAGATGTTAATGACTCATAGGAAATAAAATGAAAAAAACCATCCAAATAACATCTGACAGAGAGCCTATCCTTTTTGATAGGAAACTGATGAAAGATGAAATTGTAGAAATGGACAGTGAAATGGCTGAACTATTTATTTCAAAAAATTTGGCTGTTGAAAAAACTTCTGCAAAACCAAAAAAGAGAGCAAGAAACGAGAGGGGGCATTGGAAATCTGATGACCCCTCTACCCCAGAGGTCAACGAAGCTTATGAGTAAAGTTGAATACGAAAAAATAGGTGCAAGTTATCATGCTGAAGATGGCAAACTCCATATTGTCAGAACGCAAGATGTTGCACCTATTTTAAAGGAAAATCACGAATTGCGTGATAATCCTAAACCTCTGGGTTCAAATATGCGACTAGCTGGGCGAGTCCCAGCAGTCGTAGCCCAGCAATGGGCGAAAGAATGTGGATCTGCCATAGGTACGCCAGAATTCAGCGCATACGTCAAAAAGAAGCTCATGGATGGGGATTTCGCAAAATTTAGGATAAAGGGGTATTAAATGTCGATTACCACCTATGCCACGCTTAAAAGCACCATAGCGGATTACTTGAATCGTTCAGATTTGACTTCTATTATCCCTACCTTTATTTCCTTGGCAGAAGCAAATTTTCAGAGAAATGTTAGACACTGGAGAATGCACAAAAGAGTATCCAGTAATTTAGAAACTGAATTCTCAGCCGTACCTAGTGACTATCTGGAAGCTATTCGATGGCACGTTACAACTGCCCCACCATCTGTTATAGAATATGCTTCTCCCGTAGAGATTATGAACGCAAAAACAGCCAGTGGAGATACTGCTGGAAGACCAACTTTATTTTCAGTCGTTAATTCAGAATTTCAAGTGTATCCCACCCCCAACCAGACTTACACTTCAGAATTATTATACTATTCTAAAATACCTATACTGTCAGACAGTAACACTTCAAATTGGCTTTTAGAAGATCACCCAGATTTATACCTTTATGCATCTTTGCAGGCATCTGCCCCGTATTTAATGCAAGATGAGAGAATTACCTTATGGAACGAACTATACTTATCAGCAACGCAAAACTTAATAGCATCAAGTGAAACGGCTAGATCAAGTGGCTCACTTCGAATGCGAGTGACCACCTATTGATTTAAAAGGAGAATTCCATGAGCGATAACAAGTGCCATTCGGCATCAAATTTAAAATTAAGGATAAGGAGCTATTAAATGAGTGACGCATTAACAGATACATTTGAGGACAGAGTGCTAAACTGGTTGCTGACTACTAATTCAGTCACAAGACCGACAACATGGTATGTTGGTTTGTTTGCAAGTGGAAATTCACCAACTGACAGTGCATCAGGAACAGAATTAAGTGGAAGCAATTATAGTAGAGTTCAAGTTACATTTAGTGTGTCTGGGACTTCACCAACAACGGCTACTAATACAGCTACACTGACCTTCCCAACAGCATCAGGAAGCTGGGGTTCAATAGTTTCAGCAGGGATTTTTGACTCAAATAGTTCAGGCAATTTGATAGCATACGCAAATTTATCAAATGCTAAAACAATTGAGGCTAATGACATTCTCCAAATTGCCCAAGGGCAGTTGGATGTAACCTTAACTTGATAAGGATTAAAAATGGCATTTACTGTCAAAAATCGAATAAAGCAAACGTCTACCACAAATGGAACAACAAATGTTGTAATGACAGGAAGTGTTAGTGGTTTTCAAACTTTTGGAAATGCTTTGTCAGATGGAGATACTACCTATTATGCGATTGTTGACCCTGCAAATGGAACTTGGGAAGTTGGTTTAGGAACTTGGGCGAATGGCTCTAGCACATTAACAAGAACGACAATACTAGAAAGTTCAAGCGGTTCATCTGCGATTGACTTTTCTGGCTCTGTTTCAAAAGATGTTTTCGTTACGGAGCCTGCCTCTAAATCTTTGATAGAGGGGTCAAGTGCAATTTCAAATGCTGAATTTTTGAAAAAAAATGGCAGTGTTATTGAAGGTAGAAGTGCTAGTGAAGTGAGAAGTGATCTTGGACTTGGTTCATTAGCACTTTTGTCTCAAGTTGCCCAACCAAGTATGGCACTCAATACTGTTAATGAAGCAATCCTTCAAGTAAGCAACACTCCCACTAACAATTATTTTTTACAAGCACAGTCTGGTAATACTGGGGGTCTGACTTGGGCTGAAGTTGATCTAAGCTCTTATCTTACAAGCTCTACTGCATCTTCAACATATGCCCCTCTATCTGGAGCTAGTTTTACTAGTGCCGTTGCAGTCAACTCTGGCACTACTAACACAGTAGCGACTTTTACAAGCACAGATAGCGTAGCAGGGATTCAGCTTGTTGATAGTAGTGGAGTTTCTGAAATTACTACAGAAGGAACTACCTTCCAAGTAAGACCTAATGGGGGTGTCGCAAAATTAAGTGTAGGTACATCTGGTGCTACTTTTGCAGACACAGTTTCAGCTCCAGCTTTTGATTTTACTAGCACAGGTGGGGCAATTTATTTTGGTAGTGGAACTGATGATTATTTATATTTGCAAGATGTAGGTACTAGTGGAAATAGTCTTGCATTTGTTCAAGATAGTTCCACTAAATTTAGTATGCAAGGAACTACTGGCAACGCAACTTTTGCAGGTACTGTTACTGCGTCTGGGTTTAGTGGAAAAATTCATCCTGTCAATGGAACAACTACTAATTACCTTTCTTTAAAAGACAGTAATGAACTTAACTTTTTTAACTCTGGTGGTACAAGCCAAACCTTACATATTAATTATGATGGTGGTAATGTTGGTCTTGGTGGGAATGCTGTGACTGTCTCGCACAATGGCAATACTGTCTTTGGTTCAGCTATTGGTGCTACTTATATGTATGATGTAAGTAATAGTTCTTATTACGTTGACCCTTCAAGTAACTCTAAACTTTACTCTACAAATATAGCAGGTCAGCTTCAAATAGGTACACTAAATAGTTTAAATAGTGCAGGTGGACTTGGAATTTATTCTAATAGTAGTCCTTATATTTCTTTCCATGATAATACAACTTCAAGAACAGCTTTCTTCCAAGAATGGCAAGGTAGATTTTATGCAGGGGAAGTTAGTTATTCTGAAAGCGAAGGTTCATATCGTTCCCCACTTTTCTATGACAGTAATAATACTGGTTATTATTTAGACCCTGCCAGTAATTCAGCCCTTAATGATGTTGCAATTTGGAATAATAAGTTTGCTTATCTAAGAACTTGGAGTGGTTCTTATGGAAATGCAGGGCAAGTTTTAACATCTGGTGGTAGTGGTTCTGCTTCTAGTTGGCAAGATGCAGGGGGTGGAGCTTGGGAAGTTATTGGGAATTACACAGGACAAAATGTAAACTCTTTAGATTTTGTTCATAACTCAAACAACTTTGTATTTGATAACACTACCTACAAGCATATTAAGATGTATGCGATGTTTAATCCATATACCAGTTCTTCTGCTAGTACTTTAAGTCTCTATCCTTTGGTTGGCTCTACAAGCTCTTATACTGCCCTAGGAAATTTAGCTTTCTTCCATCAGCATTGGAAAGAAATGTACCCAGAATTTAGTGGTGTAAGCTATGGTGCTTACCAATGGGGTTATAACGCACAGTACGCAAATAACAATACTGGCGTGATTGTAGGAAACATCAAAATGGATCAGACCATTAACGCTACATATGCAGGGAGTGGGATGTTCAGCGAAACCATAGGTGGAACAAGTTATCATACTGGCAATAGATTTTATACTACCAATATGGAGCTAGATATTCCATGCAAAGGAATAGCTTCTAATCATGGAATGTCAGGGTACTCTCGTATTTGGTATGATGACCCAAGTATGTTTGCTTACGAGAGACACCATACTTGGCAAGTACTTGGCAGAGGTTTTGGAAAAGTAGGTTTAAGATTTATTGCTAGCTCTAGTTCAGCCAGATGGGATTACGATATAACTTTCATAGGATTGAAACCATGACAATAACTAAAGAAGATATTGGTGATGATTTCCCTGCATATGTGGCAGGGGCATCAGAAAAGAAAACTTTATCAGACGCAGACAAGGAATGGTTTGTTAAACATTATAATCAAACAAGACAAACTGATGATGAAGAATTGGCTGACTATCAGAGAAGAAGAAGAAATGCTTCTTTAGATGCTACAGATTGGATTGTTCAAAAATCAACAGAAAAAGGTGAAGCTGTGCCTGATGCTTGGCAAACCTACAGACAAGCCTTGCGTGATCTACCAACACATGAAAATTTTCCAAATTTAAAAGACGAAGATTTTCCTACAAAACCTTCATAGGAGAAATAATGACAGAGAATACACAAGCACCAAATATAAGATGGAAAGATAAAGAGTATGAACAATCATCTCTTTCTGAACAACAAAAGTATTTGTTCGCACAAATGATTGATATTGAGAAAAAAGAAAATCAAGCAAAGTTTGCATTAGATCAAATACTAGCAATGAAAGATGTTTTTACTGAAAGACTAGATAAGGAGATGTCTTAATGAGCATGACATACACTTGGAAAGTGATTGAAATGAAAATCAAAGATCAGACAAATGCTGATGGAGATGCACTTAAAGATGCAGTCATTGGTACTCTCTGGAGCAAGACAGGCAAAGACACTGATGGGAATGAAGGAACTTTCCAAGGGGCTACTCCCTTTACTGCTGAGAATACACCAAAGGGGTCATTTACTGCTTTAGCAGAGTTAAAGGAAAGTGACGTTCTTGGGTGGATACAAGCTCAAGTTACTGGTGACTATGAAACCCATGTAAATGGAAAAATTCAAGAACAAATTGATAATCAGGCGATTAAAGAAACAGATCTGCCTTGGGTGAGCTAAAAGAGAGCAATAGTTAATGTTTGGATTTGTCGCTTATAGTGAAACAGCATTTAGCACATCAGCTAGTACAACTCTTGTTCAAGCATCTGTAACTTTTTCTGTAAATTCAAATCTATCAAGCATTGCAAGCAAAATTAACCCTGCAACTATTTCTTTTGCTTCTCAAGTATCTATCTCTGGGACATTTAATGCAATTGAAACAACATCAGCAATTTTTGGATCTCAAGCAAATGGTGCTTGTGGGGCTAGAAGGGTCAGAGATGATAATGCAACATTAGCTGACAATTTAACTTTTACAATTAACGCAACAAGGCTAAGAACATCTCCTATTACTTTTGCATCACAATCATCAATCGCAACAAATATTTTAAGAGTAAGATTAGGTGAAATTTCTTTATCTTACCAAAGTGCATTTAATGCGCCATTTCATGCTATTTTACAACCTAGCTTATCTTTAGCCTCACAAACCACACTGTCTGCGCTTGCCAATCGTATTCAAATCCCAACTGTATCTATTCCCACTCAAACGGCTATGACCGCCAGTGCCTTTGGAACTTTTTCAGGGGCTTCTGCAATGGCTTCGGCTTTGGATTTGGCAGGCTATTTCACTAGGAATCAATTCACTTCTTCACCCTTTGTATTCTCTTCTTCATTGTCGGGTACAAGCAGAAAGTTTTGGGAAAAAGAAAATATCACAACAGAAAACTGGACACCAGTGTCCACAACGAATGAAACGTGGGCAAATAATAACCCACCACCTTATGGGTACTAAAGGAGTATAGAATGGCTACATTTAATAGTTCAACGGGAACGCCAACTAAGCCAGTAATTTCTGGATCGTCAGGACAATGGGGAAACCTCTTAAATACGATCATCGATGAATTTGATGCAGATTTCACCCTTATAGATACTAGAGTAGACACCTTAGAAGCAGTAACCCATGTCACAGCTTTTACTGGACTTTCTGATACACCATCAAGCTATACTTCCAGTTCTTATGTCAGGGCGAATAGTGGCGGAACTGCATTAGAGTTTGTCACTCCATCGATTACAGAATTATCAGATACACCTAGTTCGCTAGGTAGTCCAAACCAAATTCTAAAGATGAATTCTGGTGCTACTGCATTGGAGTGGGCTAGTGATTCTTCTGGTGGGGGTGGGATTGCCTTGGGGGATTTATCTATCGTATCAGGGGGAACTGCGAATACAGCAAGCCTAAGTTATAATAGTGCAAATGGGCAATTTACTTTTACTGGGAATGATTATACGGGGCTAATAACAACAGTAGCAAATATGATTAATGGCACTAAACCCAGTTTCGCTGAACAAACTGTAACCCCTAGCGCAAATAGCTATACTGATTGGCCACATGGTCTTGGAGATCATCCAGATGCAGTTTCAATTTCTTATAAATGCACAAGCGCAGATTTGGGTTATTCAGTAGGAGAAATTGTGCTTTCGCATGACCATTGGGCAGAAACTAATTCAGTCGCTTTTTGTGTTTCTACATCAACAACAAATGTAAGAATTTATAATGGGTATACTGGTTATTATTTTCTGCCAAGCAAAACAAATTCTCAGGGGGCTTATACAAATGGGGGGGCTGTAGGCAAATGGGATCTTTTAGTCAGAGCGTGGAAGTTTAACTAATGGCAATTATCCCCCTTAAAATTCCAGAAGGAATATACAAAAACGGGACACCGCACCAAGGCGCAGGGCGGTGGACTTCTGCAAATTTAATGCGTTTTTATGAATCTGGAATTCGTCCCGTTTTAGGATGGCGGTTTTGGGGGTATATTGACAGTGGGACTTCAGACCAAAGATGCCCAAGAGGGATTCATGCTTGGCGTGATAATTCTGGGAGTAGGTGGCTTGTCACGGGACAATATGATAAGGTCTATGCTTATACTATTTCAGCAAATAAAGCAGATATTACGCCATCTGGCATGACCACAGGACGTTTATCAGCGCAAGAAAATTTAGGATATTCAGGCGGAACGTACTCTACTGGAGAATATGGTACGCAGAGAGTTTCTACTGGAAATTATCTACCAGCAACAATCTACCATTTCGATAATTGGGGCGAAGACTTGCTTTTTATGCATACGGACGATGGCAAGCTCTACAGATGGGAGCTTGACCATACAACCCCGACTTTAGCAAGTCAGGTACTCAATTCCCCAACGAGTTTAAAAGCTTTTGTGGTAAGTGAAAACAGATTTGTCATGGCTTGTCAGTCCAGAACAATCAATTGGTGTACGCAAGAAAATATCACAGATTGGACTCCATTATCTACTAATTCAGCAGGGAGTTTTACATTAAACACAAGCGGAACAATTCAGTCAGCAACACGGGTCAGAAAACAAGTTTTCTTTATAACTGACGAAGATTGCTGGGTATCCAATTATCTAGGCTCTCCCTTTTATTGGGGTTTTGAGCGAGTTGGAGCTACTGGTACTATTGCCCCAAGATCATATGCCAACATTGATATAGGATGCGTATACATGGGGCATAGGGGGTTTTATTTATATAATGGAAATTTGCAAAAGATTAATTGTGATATTGCTGATTTCTTTTTTGATGATCTTAATAAAACAGAATCTGGACAAATCTATGCAGTTACTAACAGGCAATTTTCAGAAGTCATTTGGTTCTATCCATCTACCACAAGTACGCATTGTAATAAGTATATTTCATGGAATTACGAAACGAATGTATGGAGCGTAGGCGAATGCGAAAGATCTTGTGGGGTTGATAGGGGGGTATTTGAATTACCGATTTATGCATCTTCTTTAAATAAAACAGACGCTGGCACTGGATCTGTTGTCCCTGCAAGTGTGATGCTGTATGAGCATGAAGTAGGCGTTTCATATCCAGAAGCTGTGGGAAATACAGCAGGCGTACCATTTTTGGAATCTGGAGATATTGATTTGGGTCAGGATAAAATATTACATTTAACAAAATTGATCCCAGATGAAGCTAATTTGGGTGATGTGAATATTAAATTAAAATCAAAATTATACCCAACTTCCTCAGAAACTACCCACCCATCTTCAGGGTCTTATTCATCTACCAATCCAACGCCAATACGAGTTTCAGGCAAACAACTAAAAGTGCGGTTTGAAGCGAATACTTCCCAACCATCAGATTTCAGGATTGGGACGTTCAAGATGGAAGGTAAAGCTGGGGGTGGAAGATGAAGCTTGCACCACCGCCTGCACAATATGATCAAAATTACGAAATAGAACGAAACAGAGAAATCGAACTGACAGACTCAGACAACCAAAAAAGAAACACTGACATTATTTTGACAAGTGCTAATGGCAGTCGTTTCAAACTAACCATCGATAATTCAGGAAATTTATCAACAACGTCTGTTTAATGTTAGAAAAATATCGTGAACTTTTAGAACGTGCTTTGCGCCATTGCGGAGATACACATACTTTTGAGGATATCCAAAAGGGTGTGGCTTCGGGAGATATGCAGGCATGGGAAGCTGATGATAATGGTATAATTATCACAGAAATTGTGGTATATCCTAAGAAGAAATCATTAAACATTTTTCTCGTAGGATTAGAAACTAGACAAGGGTTTGCTCAATTAAAGAAGATGGAAAAGGCATTGTGCGAATTTGGTAAAATTATGGGTTGTCAATCAATGACAATTTTAGGGCGAAAAGGATGGACAAAACTTCTGCCTGAATTCGGATTTGATATTCAACACTTCAAAATGGAAAGGACACTGTAAATGGGCGGTAGTTCAAAAACAGAAACTAAGGAAAAGCCTCCACATATTGTAGAAGCGGAAAAAGACGCTCTTGCAATGGCGAATTATCTTAGCAAGCTTGGGTATATGCCAAGAACTGGCGTACAGATCGCTGGATTGTCTGATAGGACATTAGATAGCATGAGAGGTACAAATTCAGGGCTAGAAGCCTTTGGATTACCAACGTCTGATGTAACAGCTAATATTCCGCAAACAACGACTAGTGCAAGCGGAATCGAGGGCTACACAACAACATCAGGATTAGACGAATTGATTGCGACTATGCAAAAAGATCGCCCAGCCCAGTACAAGTATATCATGGATATGTTCATTGATCCTGTCACTGGGGAAATGCCTAGTGGTTCTCCTTTTAATGCAAATTCTGCAACGACAGCTTCAACGGGTGATGAAACAATGGACTATATCCAATCTGTCGGGGGAAACGCCCACCACAACGACATTAAAGGGTATGAAAAAGATGCTTTTAATGAAGCCCATCATAGAAATGTAGCGAATGCAGATACTTCAGGGCGATATGAGAAGTGGCATTATGAAGGAGATCCCAGTGGGTATGTTAATATTTGGGATGCAATCACTGGGAAAAACAAGTTTTCTGATCAATATGATGACAAATTAAACAGATATAGATTGTAGGTGGAAAATGGCAGGCTCTGATCAAAACTTATATCAAAATGTAGCCACAGGAATGCAGAATGCTGGTACTGGGCTTAATAACGCTATGGGATATCAGCCAATGAATGTAAGTGTAGCTGATAGAGATATGACCAAATATCTCAATCCTTACACTCAAAATGTCATTGATAACACGATGACCACATTGGGTGATGCTAATAAAATTGCTAACCAGCAAATCGCAGATAAAGCAGATTCTATGAATGCATTTGGGGGCAATAGAATGGGTGTTCAGCAGGCGATTCAATCCGCAAAATTTGGGGAACTGGCTACGAATATGGCATCTAAATTAAATGAGGCCAATTATAATCAGGCATTAGCTAATACGCAGTTTGATCAAACGTCCCAACTACAAGCTGATTTAGCCAACCAGACCGCAGGCTTAAATGCAAATCAACAAGGTATAGCTGGTGCATCAGCATTAGGACAACTCGCTAATCTTGGGTTTAATCAAGGGCAAACTTTACAAAATCAGCAAGCTCAACAAGGGGCTTTAGTGCAGGCTTTAAACCAAGCCATATTAGATGCAGAAAATGCACAAGTTGAAGGGTTCTTGGGACAGCCTAATAATGCTTTTGCCCAACTTCTCGCTGGCCTTAGTCCATTGACAGCAACCGCACCTTCATCATCAACAACATCAAAGCAAAATAGCATATGGGATATTTTGGTAGGAATTGGCAAAGCCTCGCAATAATTCTAGGAAGTTTTTTTATAATGGGAATGTCAGAAAATGTGAATTTAGCCTATAAAATGTTTAAGGATTTAGGCTATTCGGATGTAGCAACTTCCGCTCTTGTTGGGAATGCCATGACGGAAAGTTTCCCCCAACTTAGACCCACTGTGATCAATGAAGATGATGCAGATGCAAGGGGGTCTAGTTCTTTTGGAATTTTCCAATGGCGTGACTCTAAAGGGAAAGGGTGGGATAGCCCTAGAATTCAGTGGCTAAAAACCTATGCAAAAGAAAAAGGGTTAGATCCAAATGATATTAGGACTCAAGTTCTGTTTGCTGATTGGGAATTAAGAAATAAATTTAAAAGCACTTATGATAAATTAATGACTTCAAAAAATGTAAATGATGCAACTAGGTTAGTTGACTCTAGTTATCTTTTTTCAAGACAAACTGCTAAAAATACAAAATCCCGACTTGAAAATGCAAATCAAGTTTTGAAAAACTTTGCAAATTTTAATCCTGATACTGAATTAGGGACTAATGAAAATCCCGTAAATTTGGAAGAAATTCTAGTTAAAAAAAATACGGAAAATCTTAATGTAATCCCCATCAAAAATAACCAAGAAAATGTAAATGTACCAAACATAAATAACATTTTACCACTCCCTAATTCTATGCAAGAAAAACTTATAAAGGCAAACTACACAGGTGAAGATATGGCTATAAACAATTTAGGGTTTTCAGATAGCCCAGAAACTGGAACAAAACAAACTCTGATTGATAGGTTTAAAAACTATGCTTCAGATCCTGATAATTTTGGTGACTTAATGGGTAGAATAGGGTCTTTTGCCAATCAGCTACGTTTAGAGCCTGACGAAGATTATGATCGACAAAGAATTGAAGGGAGAGAACTAAAACTTCAAAGAGAACAGCAAAATAGAACTGCTGATGTAATAGAGCAAATGGGGTATTCAGAATTAGCTGATATGATGCGGTCAAACCAGATTACTGGGGGTCAGGCTTTAACTTTTATTAAAGGTAAGGAAAGTGTCCCAAGTGATTTAAAAACTTTTCGAATGCTGATGGAAAGCGGTAATCTTCCCGAAGGAACAACTTTCGCAGATTGGAAAGCAAAAACTCTTGGAACAACCAGTAATTTTAGAGAACAAGAATTATTCAAAATAGATGTGGATAGATACAAAACATATTCCGAAGCAAATGCAAATCTAGGAGAACAGAAGATACAATTAGATTTGATGGAATCTTTGTTAGAGGATGGCATCTATTCAGGTGGATTATCAAATTTACAACTGGGAGCTTCAAAACTAGCTGAATCTTTAGGTCTTTCTAGTAATGAAACCCAAGAAATAATTTCTAATACTGAAAATTTCAAAGCATATTCCAACAGGGTTGTTTTAGGCATTATGGGTGGCTCTTTGGGTGTTGGCTTCTCAGATGGTGATCGTTTATTTACTCAAGATCAAGTCCCTAATATGCTTACCACTAAGGAAGGGAATGCAGAGTTAATTGGCTACATGAAAGAAGCCATTAAAAGGAAACTTGTGATGAAAACAGAGATGGAAAATTATATAAGAGGTGGAACAAGAAAAAGCTGGAATGGCGAAATGAAAGACTATTCAGGTGGGCTGAATTCTTTTGACCTTTGGGCTTATAACTTTGCAGAAGATAACCCAATCTTCCCTGAAATAGATGACATAGATTAAGGATATTTAAATGGGTACAGTCGTTAAAATCAATGGAAAAACAGTCTATTTAAAATCTGATAATGTAACTATAGATCAGGTCAAAAACTCAGAAGGACTAAAAGAAAAGTATAAGTTTGATCCTTCGACAGTAGAAGTAAAAATAATGTCAGGATCTCAAGCTCAATCGGATGATCTTGAAGAAGCAGGGATTCTACAAACAGTAAAAACAAAAGCTGGGTCTTTTGCCAAATCTGTCAAAGATTTTATGACTTCTGAAAATCGAGATCCAAATGTAATGACCATCGATGATTTGCCAGTAGCTCAAAATGCCAATTTAAAAGCATTAAAAGAGCAATACGGGATGCCAGATTCTCAAGCTGGTTCAGTCAAAGATTTCTTTCAGGAATTATTTCAACAAACTGTCAGTGAGGACAGTGCGGAAAATGCAAAGACAAGATTAGAAAATATCAGAGAAGGATCTGGATCTGATGTTCCTAAAACTGAATTTGATAAAAAGCTGGCAAAGCTAAGACTTCAGCTAACTGTGCCTATGTCAGATGAAAAACGTAAAAACGCTATTTCCAATATTCATAAAGATACCAAATTTGGTAAAGATGCTTCTGGCAATATGACTGTAACGTGGAAAATGCCTGATGAAAACGGGGAGTCGAAAGACTTCACATTTTACCCAAATCCAACTGGTCTTGATGAAACTGATATTTTGCAAGCAAGTACCGCAGTCTTGGCTACATTACCAGCAACAAAAGTTATTAAAGCCATAGGATTACCCATTGCAGGGTTCACTGGCGGAACACTTGTGGGGTCTACATCTGGGGTTGCTACTGGTGGTCTGGGTGTTGCGTCAGGGATGATAGGTGCGG